>CETU01023074.1_pt1 | contig 22505 bp, 19 predicted proteins | sample 356531 | NCBI WGS metagenome assembly CETU01 (sample SAMEA2623488, study PRJEB7988) | marine metagenome | isolation source: saline water (ENVO:00002010), including
AAATAGTGTCTGAAGAGATACCATGTAATAAAGTATATGAAAACGATCACGTTTTAGCTTTTGATGATATTGAACCACAGGCTCCCGTACATGTTTTAATCATCCCTAAAAAACATATCACCTCAATTAACGATTTAAATGAATCAGATAAAAATATTTGCAGCGAAATGTTTTTTGTTGCTCAAAAAATAGCGGCACTTAAAAACATTGATGACAGTGGTTTCAGGTGTGTGATAAATACAAACAATAATGGGGGTCAAACGGTATTTCACATTCATATGCACGTCCTTGGAGGAAGAAAATTAACCTGGCCTCCTGGATAGCGATGTTTAAAATTATTTCGTTCATTACATGATGGTTAATAATTAGATAAGTAATAGATTAAGATATACCCAATACCTCCTAAATGTATATATCAGAGTTAAATCTACACGGCTTTAAATCTTTTGCTAAGAAAGAGAAAATAAAATTTGGTGAAGGAGTAACGGTAATTGTTGGACCTAATGGATGTGGAAAGACAAACATTGTGGATGCAATTCGTTGGGTTCTTGGTGAGCAGAAATACTCTGTTTTAAGATCTGGAAAAATGGGTGACGTCATTTTTAATGGAGCCGACGGTCATAAACCTCTTTCTGTTTGTGAAGCTTACTTAACAGTTCACAACAATCGCGGCAAGCTACCAATCGAGTACAATGATATTGAAATTGGCAGAAGAGTATATAGAGATGGAGAATCCGAATATTTTATAAATAAAACACCTTGCAGGTTGAAAGACATTCATAATTTATTTGTAGATACCGGTATGGGTTCTGATGCGTATTCAGTTATTGAATTGAAGATGATTGAGCAAATTTTATCTGAAACTGCCGAAGACAGAAAACGCATGTTTGAAGAGGCTGCTGGAATCAACAAATATAAGCAACAACGACAGTCGGCGTTGAGAAAATTTGATGCGGTTCAAAGAGACCTCGATAGAGTAGATGATATTATTCAAGAGGTTGAGCAAAAGGTTAAAAATCTAAACCTGCAGCTAAAGCGATTTAAAAGACATGAAAAATTGTCATCAGATCTTTTAAATAACGAACTTGCCTTGGCATATATTAGAGTCCATGATTATGAATCTGAGCTTATTCCGCTCAGAAAAAGCGTTTTGGAATCACGCGTACTTAAAAATGAAAAAAAGACAGACACCTCTCTTTTAGAAAAAGAACTTCAGGAAATAAAAAATACATATCTTAGCCAACAAGAGGAATTGAGAGACAAGCAACATATAGTAGAGCAGTTCGAAAAGAAGAGAGAGTCATCTCAAAGCAATATTTTAATTTGGAATGAGCAGCTTAAATCATCTGAAATGAATGTTATTAGGCTATCTAAAGAACTCGAAAGTTCGAAACATAAGAGGTCTTTAATTAAAGATCGAATAATTGCATTAGAGAAAGACTTTAAAGCGCTAGAGCCTCAGATTAACAAATTACGCGTGGAATATGATAAAAAAAGTAACAACTTTAAAAAGATTGAAAATGAATACTCAGAAGCTAAAGAAAAAGTGAATTATGTTCAGGCACAGAGATGGGAAGCGCAAGATAAAATTCTCGAGAATAGATCTGTGCTAGATAAATCAATATCATTAATCGAAGAAAAATCTACAGTGCTCAAGCACTTGGAGAAAAAAATTAAAAATCTAAAAGCTGAAGAATTAAAATTTTCAAAAGATCAATTAACTATTGATAAAAGCGTACAAAAACAATCTGAAATTGTAGAAAAGTTAAGCACTGAAATTGATAACCTTAATACCCAGCTTAAGAGCAATCATAACATGTCCTCATCGCTTGAGATCGAAATCAACAACCAAAAGTCTAAATTAGTATCATTGCAAGGAAATAAAACCTTTTATCAGGAGCTTATTGAGCAAAAAGAAGGGTACCCAGATGGCGCAAAAACAATACTTGAAAATCCAACAGAGTATAATGGCCTGATTGGAGCCATTGGAGACCTGTTCCAGTTTGATGCAAAATTTGAATCAGCATTCCAAAGTGCATTAGGTACTTTAGCGCAGTGTTTGGTTTCTAAGGACAGAAAATCAGCAATGAATATCCTTAGGATGGCTAAAAAAAGAAAATTAGGCGATTTTTCTATCTTTCCTCTTAAAGAGCTTGAATCTTTTAAAGTTGATAGACCTTCCGCTCCAAAAATTGAAGGCGTTATTGGCCCGGCTCTAAACTTTTGCTCTATACCAAAAGCAATTCAAGGCCTTGGTAATGGACTGATAGGAAACTTATTGATTGTAAAGGATATAAGTAAAGTTGAGCTATCAAAAATATCTAAAGAATGGGATGTGGTTGACCTGAATGGAGCTTTTTTTGGGATGAGCTTATTAATCAAGTATCAAAGTAAACCTAAGAAGACAAGCGTGATAGGTCGCAAAAAGAAGATTGCTCAGTTAGAAAAAGATAGCATAACTCTTGAAAAGAAAATTACAGATAATGTTAAAAAACTTAAAAAGATTGGCATAGAAATATTAAAAAGCACAGATGACAAAGAAAGCAAGGATCAGCAATTATCGAAAGAAAACTCCGAGCTTGTAAAGCTACAATCTGATCAAATTAAAAATCACTATAAGCAGTCCCAAATCCTTTCTTCGATTAGCGAATCAAAAAAGGAAGAAAAAGTCATTTCAAAAGAACTTGATTTGCTCAGAAAAACGGTGGATGAAGTTAAGCCATCACTTTTAAAAAACGAAAATCAGATTAAAAGCTACAAAAAAGATCTTCAGAAGGTTTCCGAAATTTATACATCTGCTCAACTTAAGAGAGATAGCTATCAACAAAAAGTACAAGAGCAAAGGATAGACTTATTGAATATGGATAATAAACTAAAGAGCTTATCCTTGCAAATTGAAAGCTCTAAAAAATCTTTTGAAGAATATGAAAATAGAGATGTTCAAATTCAAAAAGAAACCACTGAGCTTATGGAATTAAAAAAGTCATTAGATGAAAAAATTGTTCATGAAGAAAGCTCGTTAGATGGTATAAGCGCAAATATAGTTCAGGAGAAATCTGTTTTGGACCTGAAACAGCAGGCCGCATCGACAACCTTTGAATCTATGCAAAAGATTCAAGAAAAAATTAATTCTGAACAGCAAATGAAAGAAGCGTTGCTAGAACAACAAAAAGAGAACGAGTTAAGAATCGTAGAGCTCGAGCAGATTATTAATGGTATTAAAGAAAGAATGATGGATAAATATAATTCTAAAATCCCCAAAGATATGAAAGTTGATAATGATGTGACTGAACTTGAGGTAAAAATAGATACCATTCAAAGAGGTCTTAAAAACATTGGACCTTTAAATATGGCAGCGCAGCAAGATTACCAAGAAGAACAGGACCGACTTCAAAATCTTCTTGAACAAAGGGTGGATATTTTAGAATCTGAAGAAAATCTTAAAGAAACAATCGCTAAAATTGATGTTGTTGCAAGAGAGAAATTTGAGTCTACTTTTGAAAAGATTGATGAGAACTTTTCAAATATGTTTGGAATGTTTTTTGATGGTGGTTCAGCGTCTCTAGGTTTAACAGGAAGCGATGATCCTCTTGAAGCGCAAATAGTAATTCATGCTCAGCCTCCAGGAAAAAAGAATCAAAATCTCCGAATGCTCTCTGCTGGTGAAAAATCATTAACCGCGATAGCATTGCTTTTTGCGATCTATCAATTCAAGCCAAGCCCTTATTGCGTTTTAGATGAAATCGATGCCCCACTTGACGATGTAAATATTCAAAAGTTCAAGAAAGTCTTGAATCAGTTTGCCCAAGAAACCCAATTTATTGTTGTCACTCACAACAAATTGACTATGGAGGCTGCTGATTATCTTTACGGAGTTACTATGGAGAAGAAAGGTGTTTCTAAGTTGGTATCGGTAAAGTTTAAAGGCGAAGCATAGGCTAATCCATCTCTCTTCTGTATCTCTCGGTATTACATTGCTCAGGAATCCAAGTATTTGAAGTGCTTGCATTTTCACATGCCCTCTTATTGTCATCTCCAGTAACATTGTAATCCTCGTCCTGGCAATACGCATCTTCTTGAAAGTTGACTCGAAATGAAAGCTCATTTGGCGCCATATCAAACGGTACGCAGCTATTTTTAATACATATGGTTTCACCTAGCTCAGTCCATGTAAAGACTTCAGTTCCAGCCTCAGGACCAGTTCTAGTCTCAATCCCGCTTCCATCATTCTTAAATTCGAGAGTCAGGGTAAATCCTTTTGATTTGAGACCGCGATATTCTTCATCATCAATTTCCCCATCGCACTTACCGGCTACTAGATATTTGCCCATTTCTATCAATTTCCATTTACCAACAAACTGACTGGTTTCTTCGTCTTCTTTATCTTGGCAGGAAAAAATGAAGATAATAGCTAAAAATAATGACTTTTTTAAGTTCATGTTTAATCTCCTGACATTAACAAAACAAGTTACATATTTTGCATAGAAAATACTCTATTTTTGAATCGCTGTTTCAGTTAATTAATAGTTAGATTTTTATATGGATACATCAAATATTCGCAATTTTTGTATTATTGCTCATATTGATCATGGCAAGTCAACTTTAGCCGATCGTTTGCTTGAAGAAACCAAAACTCTCTCAAAAAAAGAAATGAAATCTCAGGTTCTTGACAGTATGGATTTAGAACGTGAGAGAGGAATTACAATCAAGAGTCATCCAATTCAAATGAAATATTTTCATAAGGATCAAAACGAATATGTTTTCAATTTAATTGACACTCCTGGTCATGTAGATTTTTCTTATGAGGTATCGCGCTCACTCGCAGCTTGTGAGGGTACTCTTCTTTTGGTTGATGCTGTTCAAGGCGTTGAGGCTCAGACTGTTAGTAATACCTATCTTGCCATTGATAACGATTTAACCATAATTCCTGTCATAAATAAAGTCGATCTTCCAAGCGCCAGAGTAGATGTTGTCAGAAACCAGTTAATAGAATTAATTGGATGTGAAAAAGACGAAATTGTATCTGTTAGCGCAAAAACAGGTGAGGGTGTTCAGGATATTTTCAATGCTATAATTGACAAAATTCCAGCACCAAATGATCGATCCGATAAACCTTTGAGGGCGATGATTTTTGATTCTGTACATGACAATTATAAGGGCGCCATTCCTTATGTTCGTATATTTGATGGAGCAATTAGACCTGGAGAAAAAGCACATTTTTTTGCCCATGATAAAGTGTACGATGTCACTGAGGTTGGTCATTTTGTATTAAAACAGCTTCCAGCAAAAGAACTAAAATCTGGGGATGTAGGTTATTTTTTAGCAAGTATTCGAGATGTGTCTCATATTTTACCTGGAGATACTGTCACAAATCAAAGCAGAGATAAGTTAGAACCACTCCCGGGCTTTAAAGAAATAAAACCTATGGTTTTCTCTGGTTTATACCCATCAGACGCTGATGATTATGACCAGCTTCGAATGGCATTAGAAAAATTAAAATTAAATGATGCGTCTCTTCTATTTGAACCAGAGACAAGCGAAGCTCTTGGTTTTGGTTTTAGGTGTGGTTTTTTGGGATTATTGCACATGGAGATTATTCAAGAAAGACTCGAAAGGGAATTTAGTATATCACTCGTAACTACTACACCCAATGTTAGATATAAAATAGAAACAAAGAATGGCACTACCATTGAAGTCGATACACCTTCAAAAATGCCTCCGACAGGAGACATCCAATCAATTTTAGAACCCTTTGTTTCGGCTGAAATAATTACTCCTAAAGATTACATAGGTGGAATAATGACTCTCTGTCAGAAAAAAAGAGGCATTTATAAAAATACAAACTACCTAACCTCAGAAAAGGCGCAGTTGCATTATGAGCTTCCTCTCGGTGAAATTATTTTTGATTTTTACGACAAACTAAAATCTACAACTAAGGGATACGCATCTTTAGATTATCAGCTTAAGAATTATGTTGCTGGAGATTTAAAGAAATTAGATATTTTGATCAATCACGAATCAGTTGACGCTCTGTCGATTATTACACACACTGACAATGCTTATCATCGTGGTGTAGCGCTTTGTAGTAAACTAAAAGAGCTTATACCAAGACAAATGTTTGACGTACCAATACAAGCTGCTTTGGGTAATAAAGTCATTTCTCGCTCCACAGTAAAAGCTCTAAAAAAGAACGTCACAGCCAAATGCTATGGTGGTGATATAACTCGAAAAAGGAAACTTTGGGAAAAACAAAAAGAGGGCAAGAAAAGAATGAAATCGATTGGAAGGGTAGAAATTCCTCAAGAGGCCCTGCTAGCCGTACTGCAGATTGATTCAGATTAGCTTATGAAATCTGAATCATATTGGACCGTTACAAATACTCCTTTATATAGCTTCATTTTCACCCTGCCCTTGTTGCTGGTGTATGAGCTTGGACTCTTTGCTATTTCGTCAAATGACCTTCCTTTGTTAAGAAACGGCGCAGATGTTCTTATGCGACAAATTCTAGAGATGTTTGGTATTGTAGGGACTTATGGCTTTGGAGGAACCTTTCTAGTTGGGTTTATTATTGCCTTTATCAGACAAAAAAAACAATTGGAAGCATCACAAATCAACAGCGAGTATTTACTAACAATGTTGATTGAGAGCATTGGATGGGCCTTGCTCCTTACTGTTGCAATGATTCGCGCTCCAGAATATTTGATGTCGACAAAAGATCAACGTCTTTTACAGCAGGTAGTTTTGGCGGTCGGTGCGGGTATATATGAGGAATTTGTGTTCAGAGTCATTCTAATAACAGGCTTTGCTTATATTTTGGGATTAGTATTTCAATGGGGAGAAATAGGAAAAAACTTTGTATCTATTATCTTAGCCTCAGCTCTTTTTTCCAGCTTTCATTTTTTAGGACCTTTTGGCGACGAAACATCGATAGATCTTTTTATGATCAGACTTTTTGCAGGAATTTTTTTAGGCGCTCTTTACATCTTTCGTGGTTTTGGTATAGCAGCTTACACGCATACTATATATGATCTGATAGTATTAATAAAATTTACCACTTCTAGCTAAGAAATTTTTCGAAACTAAATTAAATTAAGACTGTATATTTTAATCACAATGAAACATTTATTCTTCTACAGCTTTTTAAGTTCCTTTGTAGTTCTTAATGCACAGATTTCACCTTTTAAAAGTTATGACGTCGTTATTTATCCTGAATATTATTTCAGTGGAGTAATGGCAGAAATAGAAGCGGAGGTTTTGCCTGATAGACTTCCTTTAAATTTAAAATTTACAACACCTTCAAATACTGACAGTGTATTTTATGTAAGCGGTAGCGCCGAAAATCCTCAGATAGAAAATCTTTTCACCATTCAAGAAGGAAATAAAAATTATATCAAGAGAGAGATCTCAGAAACTCGTTTTAGAATATTTGTTTTTTATGATTTAGATAAAAAAGGAGTACAAAGATCTTCTGAATTTAGCTTCCAAGTAAATCATCCCATTGATGACGCACATATTGTGGTTCAAGAACCTCTCGTCGCCCAAAATTTTATCTTTTCTGAAGATCTTGCAGAAAGTTTTAGCGATCAACATGGAATTAACTTTAAACGTATTCATATGTACGATTATAAAAAAAACTCTGTAAAGAACGTATCATTTAGTTACAAAAATCCAACGCAAGATATTTCAATAAATTCCTTACAAAGCAATCTAGCAAACCCACCAAATCAAACGACTGAGGTAGTGAGCGCTCCAATCAGGCATAAGTTGCCACTCTGGCAGCCTCTCGTAGTATTGGGTATTGTATCTTTACTCGCAAGTGGAGGGTTTTATTTTAACACAAAAAAAGAAACCTCTAAAAATAGTGAAACTTCAGTCAAAGGTAAATTTTGCACTAAGTGCGGACAGAAGATTGGGAAAGGCGATAAATTCTGTTCAAACTGTGGAGAAAAATTATAATGTTTCCAATCATATACGATTTCGGTGAAATTAATATTTTTGGTTTTTCGTTTCACCCAGTTATTAACTCTTATGGATTTATGTTAATGCTTGCGTTTTATTCCTGTTATTATTTATTAAATAAGGATCTAAAGAACCAAGGGCATAAGCCATCTCTTGCTGGGGACATAATTTTTGCCGCAGCAGTTGGAGGTATCGTAGGGTCAAGAGTATATTTTATTCTAGAGAATTTTGAAGAATTTATAGCAGATCCAGTTGGCATGATTTTTTCAGGTGGAGGCTTGGTTTTTTTGGGTGGATTGATAGGTGGATTATTAGCAGTCACCTACGTTATAAACAAAAATCAATTGTCCTGGTTTATGGTCGCAGACCACGTTGCACCTCTTTTAATACTCGGTTATGCGATTGGGCGCATTGGATGTTTGCTAGTTGGTGACGATTATGGTTTGCCTACACATCTGCCCTGGGGTATAGAGTTTCCAAATGGAATTCCACCATCAACTTATCGCGTCTTTCAAACCCAGTATCCCTGGGTTGACATTTCAAATTTTACACCAGGCGTTTTAAAAGTTCATCCAACGCAAATTTATGAAACCCTCCTTGGGTTTGGAATTTTCTACTATTTGTTCAGTAAGCGTAAATTTGTTAGGGTGCCTGGATCCCTCTTTTTTAGTTATCTAATTCTTGCTGGCTTGGAGCGTTTCTTTATTGAATTTTTAAGAATCAATCAAAAGTATTTCATTGGATTATCAGGAGCTCAATTGATTTCGCTAGCGATGTTTTCGGTTGGATTGTGGTTTATATTTAACCCAATTGCCCAATTAGATGAGCATGCCGCTGATAAAGATTAAAACATCTGCTTTTTCCCTTTGTTTTTTTATTCAAATTGGTTTTTCGCAAAACCTTTATCGTATTAATGAAATTGCAATAATTGATTTGAAGGGCAAAAAAGACTTTTCGCCTGATTTAATAACCGTATCCAACAAACAAATTTTTGTCCTTGATAAAAAATCTCGCCTCTTAGCTAAAATCCAACAAGATACCTTACATACTGTGGGCGGGTTTGGTGGTTCTTCCAACGGTATGTTCGATCCTGTAGACTTGCTAGCTAATCAACTTGATGTATTTGTTTTAGACCAATCATTGGGCAAAATTTCAAGATTTGATTTTAATCTAAACTTGATTCAGCGTCTTTCCATTTCAAACGATGAGCCTAAATACCCCTCTTGTTTTAACATTGATTCAAAGCGCAACATTTTATTTTATTCAAAAGAGGAGGATATCGTCTACAAAACAAAGTCAATTTCAAGCAAATTTTCTCCTTTCATCGATATGAACTTTTTATCAATATCACAAAATTGTCTTATAGATTTTGCTGTCAACAAAAAAGACAATTATGCCGCTATTTTCTCCTGTATAAATCAATTATCTATGTTTAATCGTAACGGTAAGCCAATTAGACGTTTTAAGCTTGATATTATAAACCCTTTCAAGGTCCTATGGTTTGATAATGTATGGGCAGTATTCAATAACTCTGGGCAATTGCAAATTCAACACTCCCAAGTGCTTGATCTCGGAATTACAAATGCTGAAGTGTTGGATGTAGCCCGTGAAAACAACTCATTATACCTTCTTACTAATACTTCGATTCAAATCTTTGAAATTTCTAAAATCCCATTTTAAAGCAACAGCTTTACTGCTATTAAGTCCCATAGTAATTAAAGCGCAAGCTCCTATTGGTTTAGACACTTTAAACTTAATACAAATTGGTCCCCTGATCGAATCAATGCCTCATCTTGATAGCCTTGTAGTTAATAAAAAGGATAGCGTTGAAAATAAAGTGCTTCATTCAAAAAAAAACAATTTGAAAGCCTTCCCAATGAACGCATCTGGATTTTTTTACAGAGGTATTAGCGTAGGTCAATATGGAAATAATTCATTTAATGGAGGATTACGCCTTCAAATTGCTGGTAAAATATCTGAAAAAACGCAAATAATGGGTGTAATTACGGATGAATCTTTACCAATTCAACCAGAAGGTTCAACAGCAGATCTTGAAGAGCTAGATAAAGTATATATCAACGTATCAAGTTCTCTATATTCGCTTCAGGCTGGAGATATTGAGACAGGAGAGGCCAGAAATAGCTTAAACCTTTATAGAAGAAAAATTACCGGTATTTCAAGCGATATTCAGATAAATAATGGTCAAATTAGGACTGTTTTTGGCCAAAGCAAGGGTACATTTCATCGAATGGAAATCAAAGGTCAGGATGGCAATCAAGGACCTTATTTGCTTAAAAGCAAAGAAGGGAGGACTGGTGTTGTTGTAATTGCTGGGTCAGAGCGCATTTGGATTAACGGTATTGCCCTTAAAAGAGGAGAGGACCAAGATTATATTATTGATTATAGTCAAGGAGAGTTGATCTTTATGCCCAAAAATCTCATCTTTTTTGATACTGACATAGATATCGAATATCAATATCAAGAGGCAAACTATAGTTCCAACTATTTTGAAACCGCTTTTAGCAAAAACCCATCAGAGAAATCACAGCTTGAAATTAAATATGTTGCTGAAAATCAGGATATTGGCTCATCATCATTGTCAATAGACCAAAAGAATGCTTTTCGAAAGACCGATGTATTATTAGCCGAAGGTTTTTATCCAGACTCATTAGGTGAATATGTTCTTGAAAACAATGTTTTTAAATTTTTCCCAAATGAAGAAAGAAACATTGATCGATACAAAGTTGTTTTTAGCCCTGATCCTGATGGCAAATACATTCGAAAAGTATCTCAGCAAGAAAGAATGTATTATGAACATATTGGCAATGAAGCTTTTGCGGGGTTAAGATTTTCACCAGGACAAAGTGTGCTTGCTCCAAATGGTAAAAATGTTTTACAAGTTAGTTCAAAATACAAACTTGGCGAATACTCAAATTTGAATATCGAATCAATATTCTCTCAAAATAGAAAAAATTTATTAAGAAAATCAAATTCGCAAATACATGGGTCTGCTTTAAACATTCAATTAAATCAAAGCAATATTAGCCTAGGGTCTGCAAATCTTGCATTTCAAGCATCACATAAAATGAACTCAAAAAATTATCAATCCCTTGGAAGGGATAGATACGTAAATTTTAACGAAAGATGGGATTTTGATTATGAAGATTTAACAAACGAAATATCTATTTCAAAGCTGGGCTCACAATTTAAAACAACCTCTACGGAAATCGATTTGGGGCTATATAAAATGACTACCTCTCTTGGAGATCGATTAAGGTTTCAGTCATCAATTAATCATCAGTCACGATACATAAAAAATGCAACCCTGATGTTTAATAGGGTAAATCACAATACTCTCTTCAACCAAGCCTCCTCAAACGTTACTTTTCTAGGGGGATCGACCAATCCCTTTGTAATAACTCGACATGAAATGCGCCAAAAAGATTACAAATTTGATGATGTTATTATGGGTGTAAGTTTTTTAAAAAACCAAAGATTTTTATCACTAGGCTTGGGAGGAAGAACCGATTGGCTATTCAATGCACAAAACTTACGCTTTGTTCAAAATAAAAAATTTAGATTTGCTCAGCTGGATTACAGGTCAAGTTCTCGGGGATCATGGAAACAGGAATTGATGTATAGATCTAAAAATCCTATTAAAAGCTCACAGCAGAGTGTTTCATTCGAATCAGCTAGAATTGCTATAAATTACAATGATGTAAAATCGCCTTTAAGGCTAGACCTCGTTCTCAATGCGCAAAATTCAATCAACGAATTTCGATCAATACTTTATGATTCAGTAGGAATTGGAAGAGGAAGTTTTAGATTCGATCCTGTTCTAAATGAATATATTAGAGATGAAAATGGCGCATTTGTATCAAGTAATATCGTTTTGGGTGACCGCCAACAAGGTTTCAATTCGAGTACAATTTCAAGGATCTTTTTTGATTTTAAAAAAACTAAATATCAAAGGCTGAATCATATAAAACTAAGATTATCAATCAGAGGTGATTACTTGGGTCCAGAAAAAAACTTTATGTCAGCAGTTAAAAGTCGATCTGCAAAAATTTTTAGACATCAACAACGCTATGAATTGATATCACAGAAGACAACAAGATCTATAAGAACAAGGGTTTGGTTCCAATCAAACACAAACTTCAATGGAATGGATTTCAGGGGATGGGTTGATAAAAGATCTGACTCAGTAGTTATGGAAAATCAAATACCCATTAAAACAGATTACTATCTATTGTATGATTTAAATATTCATTCTTTTTTAACAAAAACAAACAACGCCATTCAAATACCTAGAAGCACTGATGGTATTTACCATGAGCTTGGAATAAAAAGGTCCTTGCCTGGCAATATTCAGCTAACAGTGAAATCTATTATCTACCAAGATAAAACCATCATTCAATCATTTTCAAAAGATGCAAGCGCATATGGCCTTAAAACGGATATTGTAAAATTTTTAGGCGATAATGGTAGGCTCGATTGCACTCTTGACTATTACAATGCAAACGGTTTTCCTGGTATGCCACCCGAGGCTTTGAAGGGCATCTCTGCGAATGAAACGTTGCGTGCAACTCTTGCAGCATCAAAAATGCTGGATCGCTCCATTTCTATAAACGTTTCAATGTCTTATATAGATGATGAAAGATATGAAAATTTTTTCCAAATTAGTGGTGAGCTTCGTGCATATTTCTAAACTATTTTTATCAATCTTAATTGCAAATATAGTTTATGCGCAAAACTCATTTGGAGAAGCTCAGGATATGTTAGAAAAAAGTGGAAGGTGGGGCGACTATTATGTTCGAGATTTAAATAATAATTTTAATCTTGTGTCAAGCGATTTGATTGTAGACTCATTATTTTTTTCAGGAGATGGACTAATTAATAAAGTGACATTATTAAGACTGTTTCATACTATTAAAGGTTCGCCAACTAAAAATATAGCCCTTAGTAGGTTTAAAAACGTCATTGATGGAAATAAATTTATAAATAACCAGTCTACGATTTCCTTTGCTCGCTTCAATAAAAACTATGTCGCTGCAGTAATTGATGTAACCAACGATTTTAAAAGTAACATTGGAGGTATTATAGGTAGCAATAGAGATGCATCAGGTAGGTGGAGTATAAAAGGTGAATTGAATCTTAGACTTGAAAATATTTTTAAGAACGCATCAAGAGTCCATTTGCAATGGCAACAACCTTCTCAAAGCTTTCGATACATTTATTTTGATCTTTCATTGCCTGTTTTTTTTCAAATGCCATTTGGGGTGCAGTCAAATTTTTCGCACGAATTTTTTGATAAAAACTATCTAAAAAGTATTGCAAAGGGATATCTGACAAAAATAGGTCCTTATGGAAGGTGGAAAATTGGTAGCAGCGTTGAACATATTAAAGATTTAGTTAAATCCGAATCTATTGTTTCGAAAGGACTATCATTAGGTATTGAGGGAGACAGAAGAAACGATCGTTGGATACCATTTTCGGGATCTCATTGGAACCTACAGATTGATGCTCGCAATTACAAAGATAATTTAGGAAGCACGCACGAAGTAAATTCAAAAACCTTATTAGGAGTATACAAAAATTTTTTTACAGGGGTGCTCTATTTAAAAACCCAAGGCTCATTCAATAGGGTTCAAGATCGTAGCTTGCTTCCAGCTAAAAAAATATTGTTTGGCGGGTCCAACGATTTAAGAGGGTATAACGAGGATCAATTCCTATCGGATTGGTTTATTATAAATACAATTGAAACTATACTAACGACTCAGAGCCAATCTCAATTGTTCGTTTTTATTGATCAGCTTTTTGCAAATGATTTAACAATAAATCCAACCTCAGGGTTTGGAATTCGTTTATTTAATGGAAGTCAATTTTTTGATGTTACCTTTGCATTTCCAGGTTCAAAAATAAAAGATGGAAAACTTCACATAAAGTTTAATACTAGTCTATAATAAAAGTAAATTATGATTCAATTCATTCTCAAAAAAACAATGTTACGCTACAGTTTAACTTTTGGACTTTTTTTGTTTTTTGGGTGCCAGGATACAAAACCTAGCGCTCAAGGTGGTGACAATGAGGTTGTTCTCATTGCATCCAAATACGATCAAGTATTTCTAATGAAAGCTGTTTCTATGATGATTAATGATACTCTTTTTACACCTCAACCTGAGGAACATTTCAAAATTATTCCTATTGAGCCTGATCGATTTAATGATGTTAGTGATTATGTAAATGTTGTTGTGGGCGCCATTGGTGATTACCCATCAAATAAAGGAACGAGTTTGATCAAAAGTATTTTAACTAATGAACAATACCTTTCCTCCATGAATGGAAACAATCATCTTATATTTTCTAAAGATGTTTTTGCTAGAGACCAAAATTTTCTTGTCATAAATGGTCCTAGTAGCGATAAAGTTTACCAAGCATCCTATGAGCAAGGACCCTGGCTCAAAAAACAGTTTGACGATCTGTTCATAAAAAGGCAAAGCTTGCACCTCTTTGATGAGTCCACTCTCCAAGCTGAGCTTCAAACCAGTCTTTTAAGTAAATACAATTGGTCGATCAAAATACCTTGGGGATATTCAGTTATTCGAGATAGCAGCGATCAAAAATTTTTTTGGATTGGAAGGGAATTGCCGTTTAGATGGTTAGCTATTAAGTGGGAAGATGGCCTAGTATTTTCCGACTCGGCTTCTGCGAGAAAGTTTTCAAAAAGCATCCCATTAAAATATTTTCGAAATATCCAATACATAGATTATAAGTTTAAGATTAAACCTTCAACGTTTAATAGCTATGGATCATGGAAAATAACTGGATTATGGGAAAGCTTGAATGATGCACAAGGCGGACCATTCATATCCCATCTTTTTTATGACGCAGACCAAGATCGCTCTTACTTTATTCATTCTATGATATTTCACCCTGGTAAAGACAAATATTTATTATTGAGGCAAGTTGATATGATTGCCAGAACGTTTAAAACAACAACTGCAGTCGATAAATGAAGTCTGTATTATTTACTGGTTCAAGCGGGCAATTGGGTTTTGCTTGTAAAGAAATTTTTCCTTCTAAGTTCAATTCTTTGTTTACATCAAAAAATGCTCAAAATGAATCGTGCTTTCTAGATATTTCAAACGAACAATCTATCAAAACAGCGTTAGACCGTTTTCGTCCCGATGTTGTTGTAAATTTAGCAGCATATACCGATGTGGATGGCTGTGAAAAATCACCAAAAGTATCCAAAGAAATCAATCTAGAAGGCTTAAAAAACCTGTGTAATAATTTTGACGGTCATATCATTCAAATTTCAACTGACTATGTTTTTGATGGGGAAAGCGGTCCTTATTTGGAGAAAGACAAAACGAACCCTATCTCAGTTTATGGAAAACATAAGCTCGCTGCAGAAAATTTTTTGAGTGAAAATAGGTCAAAATACTCAATTATCCGCTCCAATGTTCTGTATGGAAATGTCAAAAGCAAAGCATGCTTTCTTGCTTGGGTGGTAGGGTCCCTGTCAAGTTCACAGAAAATTAATGTTGTTGAGGACCAATGGGGTAATCCTACCTCAGTGTATTCGCTGGCAAGGTTTATTTCGTTTGTTGTTAAAAATAGTGTCTATGGACTTTATCATTATGCGGATAAGGGCATAATGTCTCGATATGATTTTGCAATAATGATAGCTAAAATATTTAAATTAAACCCATCTTTTATTATACCCATACAAAGCTCTCAGCTAAAGCAATGGGCGCCAAGGCCCATGCAAAGCGGATTGTTAACGAAAAAAATTGAACAACAGCTTGAAATTGAACCTCGCACAGTTGAAACTTGCCTATTAGATATTAGAAAAAAGCTTGCATCATGAAAAGCCTTATCATTTCTCCTACCTATAATGAAAGCAAAAATATCAGTACGCTTGTCAAAACAATTTTTGAGAGAAATCCTAACATACATTTGCTCATCGTTGATGACAACTCACCTGATGGCACTGGTGATATCGTTCGTAAGTTACAAAGAGACTATCCAAACCTTTTTCTTGAAACAAGAAAAGTTAAAGATGGGTTAGGTAAGGCTTATTTATTTGGCTTTAAATGGGCTCTAAAAAAACGTTACGATGTAATTGTTCAAATGGATGCAGATATGTCTCATCACCCGAAAGAAGTACCCAAAATGATAAAGCTACTAAAAGATAACGATCTTGTTATTGGTAGTAGATACTTAACAGGTATTAGCGTAATAAATTGGCCTTTGAAAAGACTTATATTAAGCTATGGTGCAAATGTGTATACCAAGCTAATCACTGGAATGCCGATTGCAGATGCAACGGGTGGTTTTAAAGTCTGGAGAGCAAATACCTTAAGATCGATTAATCTCGACAGAGTAAAGTCGTCAGGATATTCTTTCCAAATTGAAATGAATTTTCGTGCTTGGCACAAAGGAAAAAAACTCGCTGAACATCCAATTATTTTTATTGATAGAACAGTTGGCGAATCTAAGATGAGCAAATCAATCATGTTTGAAGCGGTTTGGATGGTTTGGAGATTGAGGATGTGGCGAATTTTTAGACTGAATAAATGAGAAACGCGTTGAAAAAATATTTTAAATTTAATAGACTTAAAAAATGTCCGATTATTATTTAGAGTTCGAAAAACCGCTTAAAGAAATAGATCTTAAAATTCTTGAGCTAGAATCTGACATCAATTTAGACAAATCTTCTGATGAACTATCATCTCTAAAGTCGCAGCGTGACCAATTGTTGAAAGACATTTATTCAAATTTAACGCGTTGGCAAAAAGTACAACTAGCCAGACATCCGCAGCGCCCATTGTCAACCGATTACATAAAGAATATGTCTCCAGATTTTTTTGAATTACACGGTGATCGCTATTTTGGAGATGATCCTGCGATAGTATGTGGGCTGGGCTCTATTGAAGAACACAAAGTTGTATATATCGCTCAACAAAAAGGGAAAAATACAAAAGAAAATATTTACAGAAACTTTGGTATGATGAGGCCCGAAGGTTATAGAAAAGCGCTTAGAGTAATGAAATTAGCAGAAAAATTTCATCTTCCCGTTATTTCACTTATTGACACTCCGGGCGCTTATCCTGGAATTGGAGCTGAAGAAAGAGGTCAAGGAGAAGCAATTGCACGAAACCTTTTTGAAATGTCTAGCTTAAAAACTCCTATAGTTTCCATAGTGATCGGCGAAGGAGCTAGCGGAGGAGCTTTAGGTATTGGAGTTTGTGATAAAATGCTGATGCTTGAAAATACATGGTACTCTGTAATTAGTCCTGAGGGATGTGCATCTATATTATGGAGAGATGCTTCAAAAGCACCTGAGGCAGCTGATGCGATGAAAGTAACCCCTGAAGATCTTATTAAAATGGAAATTTGCGATGAAATAATAAAAGAACCCCTAGGAGGGGCTCATAGAGAGTTCGAGGCAACAGCAGTTTCCTTAAAAAAAACTATTCTTGAGGAAATAAATATTTTAAAAAAAGCTGATTTTTCAACCTTTCTAGATCAACGTATAAAAAGATATGAAAAAATGGGAAGGATATCTGAATAAGAATGATATCCCATGATTCCCATTTTAAAATCTATTATAAAGACGTTGATCAGATGGGAATAGTTTATTATACGCGCTATTTTGAAATATTTGAAATGGCAAGAACTGAATTACTTTACAGTATCGGAGCGAGTGTAAAAAATATTGAAAAAAATGGCACTTTTCTTCCTGTTGTTTCTGCCACATGTAACTACAAAAAACCCGCTTCATTTGAACAAAGCCTGTTGGTCAAAACTCAAATTTCCTCACTTCCTGGGGCCCGTTTGAAAATTGAATACAAAATTTTTTGCGAAGATAATATGTATTTAATTGCTGACGGTGAAACAACTCATGGATTTGTTGATAAAAAAGGAAAGCCAAAAAGACCACCTGAGTTTTTAATTAATACCCTAAAAAAATGTTTGACATGATCAAGAGCAAAACCTAATGGCCGGTCACAGTAAATGGGCTAACATAAAACATAAGAAAGCCGCTCAAGACGCAAAGCGAGGCAAAGTGTTTACTAAGATAATTAAAGAGCTTATGGTTGCTGCTAAAAATGGTGGAAGTGATCCTGATTCGAACCCTAGACTTCGTCAAGCAATTTCCTCTGCAAAAGCGGCAAATATGCCAAATGAAACTATTTTGAGGAACGTTCAAAAAGGAGCTGGTGAACTTGAAGGAGTAAACTACGAAGAAATATCCTACGAAGGGTTTGGTCCTCAAGGTGTAGCAATTATGTTGGAAGTTATGACTGATAATAGAAATCGAACAGTAGCTGAAATAAGACATTTAATGGCCAAATTTGGAGGAAATCTTGGAGAAAATGGATCAGTTTCCTGGATGTTTGAAAGATTAGGTCAAATTGTCATTTATGATAATTCTCCAGATGAAGAAGCTATTTTGGAGGACATCCTTGAAGTAGGTGCCAATGATTTTACTAAAATTGATTCAAATTATTTAATTTCGACGGACCCAGCTGTGACTGCTGATATTACAGAGACACTGGATAAAAAAGGTTATAATATTATTTCTTCGTCAATTGAGATGGTCCCCAAAGATATTGTTGAAATAGAAGAATCAACTTCATCAAAATTAATTAATTTGCTTGAAAATCTTGAAGAGCATGACGATATTCAAAAAATAGCCTCGAATTTTGAGCTTGTTAATCATAAAGACTGATTGGTTTAGTGAATTTGAACAAGGTTAGCCGAATAATCGGAGTTGATCCAGGGTTAAACAAAACCGGCTTTGGTATACTTGATTATAAAGGCACTAAAACAAAAATGGTAGCCTATGGTTTGATTTCACCTCCACCCAAGGAGTCGTTGCCAAATAGGTTAGAGTATTTAAATAGTCATATGAATGATTTAATTGATAAATTCCAACCAATAGCCATGGCAATTGAAGACTCTTTTTATAGTCAAAATGTTAAATCAGCTGTACTCTTGGGGCAAGCTAGAGCTGTTTTACTATTGTCTGCCGCTTCAAACGGCTTATCCTCAATGGTTTATGCACCTAGAAAAGTAAAACAATCCGTTACTGGAAGTGGATCAGCCACCAAGGAGCAAATCAAGTATATGGTAGGAAAAATTCTCAATTTAGATAAAGAAATTAAGTCTAATGACGTAACAGATGCCCTTGCTGTTGCCCTATGTCACGTAAACCAAAATAAATATTTATGAGCATGGTGAACTCTATATCGGGAAAACTGGTATTTAAAGATCCCACCGTTGCTAATGTTGAAGTTGGAGGGTTTGTTTTTAACATAAGCATATCCTTAGCATCCTATGAAAAATTACCTGAAGTAAACGATAATATTTCATTATTGACCCATCTTCATGTGAAAGAAGATATTTTAGAGCTTTATGGATTTGCAGATGAAACAGAGAGATCTCTCTTTTTGAATCTTAACAAAATTAATGGAATTGGCCCAAGATCGGCGATGAATATTTTGTCAGGCACAACTCCGGTTGAGTTCAAACAAAAAATAATTGATGGTGATGTAAAATCCTTAACAAGCATACCTGGAATAGGGGCTAAAACAGCAAAGCGAATCATTGTTGAGTTAAAAGAAGTTTTTTCTGTTGATTCAAACCTCTCGGATAATCTTGGGTTTGAAAACAAAAAAGAAAATTTCGTAATTAGAGATGCTCAAAGCGCACTAAAATCACTAGGTTATAAAGAAAATCAAATCTCTAAAGCAATATCACAGTTACAGAAGGATTCAAATATGCCTGACAAATTAGAAGATGTAATCCGTAAAATACTAAAAGAATTGAACTGATAATGAAATACGCAAAACAACTTCAAAATCTTGGAACGGAAACTGCTTTTGCAGTTTCCGCGCAAGCTCGACAGTGGGCTGATCAAGGAAACAAAGTATACCCATTTCATTTGGGAGATATCAATCTCCCAACACCTGAAAATATTGTAGATGCAACTATTAAAAGCATTAGGGATGGCTTGACTGGTTATTGCCCTTCAGAGGGAATATTCCCACTTCGAGAAGCTCTCGCAATAGATGTAGGATCAAAACGCGGTGTTAGTTATGGACCAGATAATGTCGCTGTACAGCCTGGGGGCAAGCCGACTATCGGAAAATTCATATCTTCAGTCATGAACCCAGGTGATGAGGTCTTATACCCAAATCCTGGTTACCCTATTTACGAGTCTCAGATCGAATATCAAAAAGGTCAAGCTGTACCCTATTCATATGTTCAAAAGGAATCAGGGTTTGAAATCGATCTCGACAAGTTGAGAAATTCAATTTCTTCCAAGACAGTTGCATTGATTTATAACAATTATCAAAATCCAATCTCAGCTGAATCCAGTAAGCAAGAAATGCAAGAGATTGCCGATATTGCAATTGAGAATGACCTTTGGGTTTTATCTGATGAGGCATATTTTGAGATTGTTTACGATGGAGTGGCAAGATCAATCGTAAGTTTACCTGGCATGCTAGACAGAACAGTCATTTTATATACATTTTCAAAAAAGTTTGCAATGACAGGATGGAGAGTGGGGGGATCCATAGGTCCCAAAGAAATAATTAAGCGTATAGCAAAACTAAATGTTAACGCTGAATCTTGTACCACTCATTTTATACAAAATGCTATGGTTGAAGCATTGACTGGAGATCAGAGCGGATCTAATGCAATTTTAGAAACATTGAAAAAAAGACGCGATGCCACTGTAAAAGGCCTAAATCTAATTAATGGTATAGATATAGCAGCCCCAAGAACAACTTTTTATCTCTTTCCTAATGTTACCAAGATAATGGAAATAAAAGGCTTTAATAAGCTTGAAGAGCTTCAGCGTGGTGCGCTTGAACATTCCAATGTTTCATTTTGTACTAGAGAGCATTTCGGAAGACCCCAAAATGATGAGAGTCAGCATTATATTAGATTAGCCTATTCTGGAATTAAGTCATCTGATATTAAGGAAGGATTGTCAAACCTTAAAAAGTACTTTGAATCGTCATGAAAAAAACTCCTTTGCATGAATATCATAAAAATCTTGGAGCGAAACTTGTTGATTTTGCAGGCTTCGAAATGCCTATTCAATATCAAAGTATTATAGACGAGCATCTTTTTGTAAGAAAATCGTGTGGTGTTTTTGATGTTAGCCACATGGGTGAATTTATTGTAACAGGTAAAAAAGCCGCGGAATTTTTAAATAGAATCACGATAAATGATGTAACGAGTTTAAAAATTTGGCAAGCACAATATTCAGCTATGTGCTACGAAGACGGCGGTATTATTGATGATATACTCATTTACAGGTACCCAGATCACTATATGCTGGTCGTTAATTGCTCAAATATAGAAAAAAACTTTGATTGGATAGTAACTCACAAGCCGAATGATATTTTCATAGCAAATGTAAGTGAAAAAATTGGTTTAATAGCCGTTCAAGGCCCAAAGTCTCTTAAAATTTTAGATAAATTAGTAGACATAGATCTCAATGAAATGGAATATTATCACTTTTCAATTGCCTCAATTAAAGGGTCGCCAGCAACAATATCCAGAACGGGTTATACTGGAGAATTAGGGTATGAAATTTATGCTGATAACAATTCAATCATTCAAATATGGAATGAGATATTTAAATATCCTAATGATGAAATCCTTCCTGCGGGCTTAGGATGTAGGGATACCCTTCGCTTGGAGATGAAATACGTTCTTTATGGTAATGACATTGATCATAAAACAAATCCTATTGAAGCCGGACTAAGTTGGATAACAAAATTCAATAAGGAATCATTCATTGGAAGAGAGAGCTTGGAAGAATATAAAAACGCACAACACAGAAAATTAGTATGTGTTGAAATGATTGACAAAGGAATTCCTAGGAGAGGTTATGAAATTTTTTGTGATGATGAAAAAGTTGGGTCGGTAACTAGCGGATCTCAATCACCATCACTCCAAAAGGGTATTGGATTGGCTTATTTGGATATCAATAAGGCAAATATCGACTCTGAATTAGATATTTTAGTTAGAAATAAAAAGTTAAAGTGCAGGGTCGTAAAACCCCCTTTTTACAAAAATGGATCAGTTTTAGATTAAATTGCTATGAAAGAAAAGCGATATGAAATATTGGGTATATTAATTTGTACCGTTTCATTATTATTTTTGATAAGTTTTTTAGGCCACAACCCCAATGAGGATCCAGGCATATCCCCAAATGTAAGCGTTGAAAACCCTATGGGCATCCTAGGAGTATGGCTTTCCTATTTATTCATAAAACTTGGATTTGGTTATGCAGCAATTTTACTTCCTTTTTTAACGGGGTCTTGGGGTGTTTGGTTTTTCACCCACAAAAAGTTTAAATCACTTGAAAGAATATCGTACTACATTATCGCAGTAGTAGTTCTGACATCTATTTCTTTTGGTTATGGACAAATACTTTACTTCGGATTAGATGATCTTTTATTCCCGTTTAGCGGAATGGCAGGTGGCTTAATTGCAATTTTATTCAATGATTT
>CETU01013892.1_pt1 | contig 22169 bp, 16 predicted proteins | sample 356531 | NCBI WGS metagenome assembly CETU01 (sample SAMEA2623488, study PRJEB7988) | marine metagenome | isolation source: saline water (ENVO:00002010), including
TTAAATGAATCATGTAATGATTATTCACTACAATTTTATTATGATACGTCAGCATTAGCTGGAGAAGAGTTTAAATTTTATCAGTCAAATAATGAAGGTGAGAGTTTTTATTTAGGAAATTTTACTCTAAGTAATGAGTTATGTTTAGATTATAATTTTATTTGTAATCAGAATTGTTTAGATCAATATGGACTTCCTATTTTAAATAATTTTATTCAAGATAATTCTATTGAATTAGATGAATGTTGGGATTCTGTTTCATTTTCAAATACATACTATGATTGTATTAATGATATTGATGCATGCAATAATAATACGCTTATTTTAACTCAATATAATGAACAGAATAATTCATGCTATCAAGCAAGTTATACTGGACAAAGTATAAATGAATAAGTATTTTATTACTTGCCCTCGCGGATTAGAACAAGTTACTGCTAATGATATAAATCAATATTTAGAAAAAAAATATAAAATTGATAAAGGAGGTGTTGCTTTTGAAGCTTCTCAAGATGCAATGTATCGTATAAATTTATATTCAAGAACAGGAATGTATGTTTTGAAAGAGCTATGCTCATTTAATGCATCTAATGATAAAACATTATATAAAATATGTAAAAATTTTAAATGGAGTAAATTAATTGATGTAAATCAGACATTTTCATTAAAATCAAAAATCAACTCTTCATTTTTTAAGAATTCTAATTTCACAACATTAAAAATTAAAGATGCAATTGTTGATTCAATTAAAAATGAATTAGGAGATAGGCCATTTATAGATAAACACAATCCAGATGTAAGAATATTTATTATGATTAATCATTCAAAAGTAAAATTATATTTAGATACTACTGGCAAGCCTTTATTTAGACGAGGATATAGAACAAAAATACATAAGGCAGCTTTAAATGAAACGATGGCAGCAGGATTGGTTTTATTAAGTGATTGGAATAAAAAAGATGATTTTTATGATATTATGTGCGGATCTGGAACAATTGCTATAGAGGCAGCATTAATTGCATATAATATACCACCTGGAATATTAAGAGATTTCTATGCTTTTCAAAAATTTAGTGATTATAATCCCACATTGTGGAAATCTATTTTGGAAGAAGCAAAAAAAAATATTAATTTTGATAATCCTGTACAAATTAATGGTTCAGATTTAATTAAAAAAAATATACATCTAGCATTAGATAGTATTGGTAAACTTAATCTTGAAGATAAGATAAGGTTTAGTGTAAAAGATTTTAATGATTTTAGTCCAAGGAATAAAAAAGGTACTATTATTATTAATCCTCCATATGGTGAACGTATTGGAGAACAGTTTAATCTTAATCAATTGTATAAAAAATTAGGAGATAAGTTTAAAACAGATTGTGCGGGTCATGATGTTTTTGTTTTTACTGGCAATTTGAGTTTAATTAAAAAAATAGGATTGAGATCAAAAAGAAAAATAATTTTAAAAAACGGAACTATAGATTGTAGATTGGTTTATTATCCAATCCAATCTGGTTCATTTCAATAATTATAAGGAGAAAGTATGTGGCAAAAGATAACTTTAGTTTTAATTAACTTAATTTTTGGAAGTATGGTTTTATATAGCTATTATGCGGGAGTAACCAAAGAGCCAGATTTAAGCGTAAAATTATGGGGCGGGGTTCCATCAATTTTACAGCCATTTATAGTTTCTTGTATGTTTATATCAGCAATAGGTTATTTTTTCTTTACTTATAATTTTTTAGTTAATGTCAATCCTGATAACGTAATGTTCTTAAATAAATTTAACTATTGGTACCTTCATATTTTTTATTTACTTGTTTTAATTCCATCAATGTTATGGATTGATTTGACTTATAAGTATATGAAATCAGGAAGTACATTTGATTGGTATGTAGTTGTTGCAGTTTTATTTTGCGTTGCTATTGCATCAATTATATTATTTTTATTTATTGTTGATACAAAAATTGAAGATAAGAATTTTATTTATTTAGCATCTGTATTTGGAGGTTCATTTTTTGTATTTCATACATTATTTTTAGATGGATTAATATGGACGGTATTTTTTCATAAAGGTCACTAATGGTATTTTTTAAAAAAATTATATTTTTTGTATTTTTGTTTTTAACATTATTGTTCCCCAAGAATAGACATTTTGGACCAGTTGTTGACATCGAGCTATCTTATAATCAAGAGTATTACATTTCAGCTGGAGAAGATGGGAAAATTTATTTTTGCAATACTCAATCTCATGAAGTTTTAAATACTTTTAATTTAGAAACGAATCTAATCTCTAATGTTTCATTAAGTTATAATAATAAATTTTTAGCTGTCTCATTTAATAATAATTCAATTAAAATATTTAATTTAGAAAATAATTCTTCTGAAACAATATATTTAGAAAATAATTTTAAAATTAAATTATTAAAATTTATTGAACGTGGTCAATTATTATGCTCTACTGAGGATGGAAATGTTTTTTTATGGGAGATAGATTCAACAGCAAATTCTTTAGAATTAGTAAATAATTTTAAATCTTCTAAATCTAAAATTATAAATACAAAAGTAAATAGCAATAAAAGAAATATTTTATCTCAATTAAAAAATAATCAATTTGCTAGATGGGATATAGGGCAAACTAAACAAATTGAATTTATCGAGGGTGGTAATAGTTATTCATCAAATTTTAGAATTCATGGAGGAGATCAAACATCTTACACTGAAAATGAATCTAAGCTAGATTTAGTTTTTACGGAAGAAACAAAAATTATTAGTCCTCCAAGTAGAAATTTTTTCTTTGATATACCATATAAATACTATGATTTTGATATTAGCACGGATGGTTCTAAAATTGCAATAGCAGCGGATAATAATACCATCATTGTTTGGAATTCAAACTTTGCAGATTCAAATTTATTTTTAGATGGACATAATAAAAAAATTACTGATTTTGAGTTTTCTAATGATGGTAAGAAACTTGCGACTAGTAGTCTTGATCAATCAATAAAAATTTGGGATACTTCAAATGGTAGATTATTAAATTCTATTTCTATAGATCAAGATTGGGGTACTAAAATTATTTTCAGTAATGATGTTTTGATTTATGGTACTTATACTGGAGATGTTAATTTCCATATATTATCAAATAATAATTAATAATTATTTATATCTGGTTATATTTTTTTTGTTTTAATAAAAAGTATTTTTTAACGATACTTTCGGTTAAAAATATTTTCTGATCAAACAATGATTTATCTGATACTCTTCTAATTTTTGAAATTAACTGTCTTCTTTTCCATAGGTGTTTAATGTTAAATAATATATAAAAAAGTGCTTTTAAATGCATATAAGCATGCTTAAATCTCAATTGAAATAAGTCATATATAAATGATAATAGTTCAAGAAATAATCGTATTGGAAATAAAAACAATGATAAGCTTAACTTATAATTTGTTAAAAGTAAAATCGTACTATTTCTATGGTTAAGATATGTTTTTTTAGGTGACTGATAGTTTAATGTTTTTGCACCATGATGATAGATGACAGCTTTTGGCTCAACCCAACACTCATAGCCTGCTAAATAACATTTCCAGCAATAATCAATTTCTTCCATATGAGCAAATAATAATTCATCAAAACCATCTAGATCTAAAAAAATCTTTTTTTGAGTTAAAAAACATACACCAGAAGTCCAAAATATTTTTTTTGCATTATCATATTGGCCATTATCTTTTTCAATTGTATTAAATATTCTTCCACGTGTGAATGGAAAAACTAAATAATCTAACAATCCTCCTGATGCACCGGCATAATCAAAGTAGCCTTTATTATTAATATTATGAACTTTTGGTTGTATAGATGCTATTTTATTATTTGAAGTGATTTTTTCTATTAGAGGTTCTATAAAATTTATATTATGAATTGTATCATTATTAAGAAACAATAAATATGCTCCTTTGGCAATTTTGGCTCCAATATTACATGCTCCAGCATAACCAATGTTTTTATCCAATTGATGTACAATAATATTTGAAAAATCTTTTTTTGCATTGATTATACTATCATCAGATGAATTATTATCAATAACAATAATTTCAATATTTTGGTAACTAAGTTTTGATAATGATTCTAAGCATTCTTGAAGAATTGAGTAGTTATTATAATGAGGAATAATAATTGATACAGATTGCTGCATCATTATTGAAAAGAGTTAATTTCTATTAAATAATTATATAATCGAATTAAATATTCATTTTCAGGTTCTTGATTTAACCAATTTCTTACAATTTTCATTGCTTCTTCTCTTTGTCCAACTTCTTCATAAACTCTAACTAAAGAATATAGCATGCCTTTTAAAGGATACTCATCAAATAAATTATTACAATATTCTATAAATTTTTCTTGGCCTATATAATCTGATAAAATATCTCCAAAATATTTTTCTAATTCAAAATCAAATTGTTTATAATAAGTATAAATCAATTCATCAGCTTTTTTAATAATTTCGTTTGTTTCATGTATTTCAGAAAATTTATGAAATAAATAAATTGATGTTTCAATGGGTAAATTTCTTTTAAAAAGTTTATCATAAATTAATTTTTGTTTTTCAACATTTCCAGTTTTAGCATATACTGAATCTGTAACAAGCAAAGCAATTCCAGGCTCAATTGGGAGTTTATTTTCAGGGAAATACTGGTTCATCAAATCGATAAATTCTTCGGCATTTTTTTTGCCTTTATTTTTATTTAGCAATAATTCTTGTTGAGCTAATCTAATAAATCCAATTCGATAGTTTTGAACTAATCTTTGAATATTTCCACTATAAAATACCGTAGTATCATTTAGATTGGTATATCTATAGAGACCTTGATTATCAATGATAGCATTTTTATAATCATCAGATGTATAAATTATTTTATTGTTATTTGCTTCTAATAAATTTTGTTTCATTTTATTATAATTGACTTTTGGTACATTTTCACTAAAGTTTAATCTATATGTCATTCCTTCCATAGATAAATATTTTTGTAATCCAATTTGATTTAATTCAGAAACAGTTGCTGCAAAATAAATAGGTTTAGATTTCCCTATATCCTGTATAATTTTTAAAATCATATAGTCTTGCACTCTTAAAAGTTTTCCAATTAAAGTAGGAGTTAGATTGAAGTTGATTTCTTGGTCTTTAATTGTCATGTTACAATCTAAACTTGTCCAGCTTTCTCCATCATATGGCTGAGAACATAATTTAAATGAAGCTTCTGTAGCAGAGTAAGGTTCAATATTATAAATATTATTTTTAAAATCTTTTTGCTTAAAATTAAAGTTTAATTTTGGCTTTTGATTCATTAATTGCTCAATATACCAACCGGTATTAAGTAAACTTAAATTAACAACCTTAACATCTTTCCTAATACCTTCAACTTCTTGTAAATACCACAATGGGAAAGTGTCATTATCGCCATTTGTAAATAAAATTCCATTTTCTTCGCATGAGTTCAGTAGATTGTATCCATAGTCCCAAGCTACATAATTTTTACTCCTATCATGCTCATTATAATCAGTTGCTAGCATATTAATTGGCATACCAATAAAAATTAAGACTATCATAGGTATTGATATAAAATTTGCAATATTTTTATTTTCAAATGAATTTTTAATTTTATTTAAAATGTATGATAATCCAATACCTATCCAAATTGAAAAGGCGAAAAAACTTCCTACATATGAATAATCTCTTTCCCTAGGTTGAGGATCATATTGATTTAAATAAATAATAATCATCAATCCTGTTGTTAAAAATAAGCTTAAAACAGAAAATGCTCTTTTCCAATCTTTTGTAAAATGGGCATATAATCCTAGTAAACCTAAAAGAAGTGCTAATGGTAGTCCATATCTAAACCAGTTGATCCCATCCAGTTGTTGATTACCAATTAAATTGCCATTTAAGTTTTTGATATACCAGGGGTATTCATCTTTGTTACCTTTACCAGCAAACTGCCATGCAAAGTATCGTAAATACATTTCATTAATTTGATAATTAACGAAAAAATTGAGTTGTTCTTTAAAGCTAGGATTATTTTTGTCTAACGTATATCTTTTCCAATTAGTATTTTCAGGTCTTGCAATTGTAGATGACCAATTTAAAATTTCCCAATCTCCATATTGATCTCTATTCATATAAGCTAAAGCTCTATCAATATTATTAGGATTATTTTCATTAATGGCTGGATTTTGTCCTGCTCTAATAAAAATCATTGTATATGAAGAATAACCTATTATAATTAATAAAATACTTAAAAAGAAAAATTTATAAATATATCCTATATTTAATGATTTTGTTTGTCCATGTTTAATGAGAAAGTATGTTGCTAAAGTAAAAATAATAATACAAATTAATAAATTCCATTTAGGTTGCCATTTTATAATTGATATAAAAGATAACTTATTTTTATTTTCTTCAAAATTTATATAGGTTTCATAATGTTTTCTAAAATCTTCAACTAAATTATTTCTTTCATTTATTTTATTATTAATTTTTTGTTGTAATGATTTATCTAAATATAGCTGATCTTCATTTACGGAGTTATTAAGCTTATAAATTTCTCTATCATAATTATCAATCTTTTCTTGTACGTTAATAAGTTCATTTTGATTATGTAATGATATCTTATTTTTATCTTTAATAAATAATGAGCTAACAATTAAAAATAGTATGGATATAGATGATATAATAGAAATAGTTGTTGCATAAATATTTAATTGAGGCTTTTTTGATATTAGATGAATTAATATAATAGAGCCGATGATTCCAATAATCATAATGAATAAGAAATTTAAACTACCTAGCTTACTCGTTATATCTGGTATACCTTTAATTATTCCAATATAAATTGTTAAAAATACCGCTAAGGTTAATCCCATTGTAAACAAAAATGTTTTTATTGAAAATTCAAAACGTTTGAAGTAAATAATTAAGGCTACAAAAGGTAATGTTAGAAGATTTAAAAGATGAACTCCGATTGCTAATCCAAACATATAAATAATAATTAAAAGATATCTTATATTCCAATCAGTATCCCCAGTTTTATTCCATTTTAAAATCATCCAAACAACGATAGATGTAAAAAATGTTGATAAAGAGTATACTTCTGCTTCAACTGCATTAAACCATTGCGCATCTGTAAATGCAAAAGTTAATGCAGCAATAATTGAACTTGCATAAACTACTAAGCAATCAGAAAAATTTTTAATTCTACCATAAAACTCTTCGATAAGGTAAACAATAATTAAATATAAAAACATTACTGAAAAAGCACTTGTAATTGGAGATATAAGATTAACTCTAGCTCCAATGTCAGAAAAAAATGGTATAGAGCTAAATACATTTCCTAGCAGTAAGTAAAAAGGAGATCCAGGAGGATGAGGTACTCCTAAAATATAAGAAGTAGAAATAAATTCTCCGCAATCCCAAAATGATGTTGTTGGCGCCATAGTCAACACATATACTAATAGTGGGAAGAAAAATGATAATATTGTTAAAAGACGATGAATATTTTTAAACATTTTTAACCTATATTTATGAATTCAAGCATTTCTTTATAATTTTTTAAGAATTCAAGTTTAATTAAACTATTTTTCGATAGTGAAAGTTTCGAATCTTCATCTATGATTTCAAAGGCTTTTTTCCTTGATCTATTTATAATTTCATAATCTTGACTAAAATTTATAATTTTTGATTTAATAAAGCCATGCTGTTTTGTACCAAAAAAATCTCCAGGACCTCTTAATTTCAAATCTTCATCAGAAATCACAAATCCATCAGATGTAGATTCCATGATTTTTAATCTTTTAAAAGCTATTTCTGATTTATTTCGATTTATTAAATAGCAATATGATTGTAATTTTCCCCTACCAACTCGACCTCTTAATTGATGTAATTGAGTTAATCCAAATCGTTCTGCATTTTCTATAACCATAATAGTAGCATTTTTATTATCAATACCAACTTCAATGACAGTTGTTGAAACTAGACACTGTACTTTTCCATTTAAAAAGTCTTTCATTAGTTTGTTTTTTTCTTCTTTATCTAATTTCCCATGCATAAAACCTACTTTATAATCTTTAAAGACATTTTTATCTAAATTTTCAAATGCTGTAGTGGCATCTTTTAGGTTTAATTTTTCTGATTCTTCTATAATAGGATATACTACATAACAATAATGTCCCTTATTCATCTCACTTTTCATTTTTTCATAAATATTTTTTATATCATTATTATCTGCAACTATTGTTTGAATTGGTGTTCTATTTTTAGGTAATTCATCAATCCAAGAAATTTCCATATCTCCATGAATCGTAAATGCTAAAGTTCTTGGAATTGGAGTAGCAGTCATTGCGAGTATGTGTGGATTAGTACCTTTTTCAATAATTTTTTTTCTTTGTTCTACGCCAAAGCGATGTTGTTCATCAATAATAATTAAAGATAATTTTTTAAATTGAACACTATCTTGTATTAAAGCATGAGTTCCAATTATAATATCTATATTCCCTAATTTTAATTCTTCATAAAGTATGTTTTTATCTGTTTTATTTATATTACTAATTAAAAGTTTACAGTTTATTGATGTATTTTTAAATTCATTGCAAAAACTATTATAATGTTGCTCTGCTAAAATTTCTGTTGGAGCCATTATAGCAACTTGTTTTTTATCGCTAACTATAATAGCTGAAACCAATGCGGCTACAATAGTTTTTCCGCAACCTACATCTCCTTGAATTAAGCGATTCATTGGTTTTCCAGAACATAAATCTAATCTTATTTGTTTCAAGACTTTAATTTGAGCATTTGTTAAATTAAAGTTAAGATTTTTATACATCTGTTTTGTATAATCACCTAAATATTCAAACACTTCACCTTTTGATATTTCAATCTTTTTTTTATTAAGAGCCATTAATAGTTGTAAAAAAAAATGTTCATCAAATTTTAATCTATAAAGTGCGTTTTTAATATCATCATTATTTCTAGGATTATGAATCAAATATAATGCTTTATTTAAAACCATTAAGCCTTGCTGTTTTATTAAATCATTGTTAAAAAAGTCTAGAATTTCTTTATCAATGCTATTAAATGCATTAATAATTAATTTTCTTATTCCTCTACTATCTAGTCCAACATTTTTAAGTTGCTGATTTGAAGCATACATGGGTATGATTCGTCCAGTATTAATAGGATCTTCTAAATCATCAATAATGTCAAATTCAGGATGGTTAATCCTTAATCCTTTATAAAATTCAATTTTCCCAAATAATGCGATGTTATCACCAACTTTAAATTTTTCATATATCCAAGATACACCATGAAACCATATACATGATAAAATTCCACTGTTATCACTTATATTTAACTGAAAATATTTACTTTTTTTAGTTCTTTTTAATGAAAAAGATTTTACTTTACCAAAGATGACTGCTTGTTCGCCAATAATTAAATCAGAAATTTTTTTTATATTAGTTCTATCTAAATATTTACGAGGATAATATCTAATAATATCTTCGACATTATAAATATTATTAAGGTTTAAAATTTTTGCTCTTCTAGGTCCAACACCTTTAAGAAATTTAATATCCGTTTCTAAATCAATGCTATAGTTATCAACATTCAAAATAATTTATTCTGTTTTTAGATTGCTAAGATTAATTTTTAATTTTTCATAATCTTTATTATACATATTAAATTTATTTTTTTCATGTTCAACAATATTCTGAGGTGCATTTTTAACAAAATTGCTATTATCTAATTTTTTCTTAACAGATCTCATTCTTGCTTGGATATCATTGATTTTAGCTTGAAGACGTTCAATTTCAATTTCAATATTAATTAAATTTGCAAGAGGTAAAAAGATTTCAACATCATTAATTACAGAAGTAGCTGATTGAGAAGGTTTATCAATATTTTCTCCACAACTAATATTAACAATTTTGGCTAGACTTTGAAAGTATTGCATATTTTCTTGAATAATTTTAGTTTGTTTTTCTTTTCCCCTACATATTAAATCAGCTTCTTTTTTAGGTGAAATATTTAACTCAGATTTAATATTTCTTATTGATGTAATTATTTGCATAATAAAACTAAAATTCTGCTCGATTTTTTTACTTAAATAATTTTTTTCTACCTCTGGCCAACTAGAATTGACAATAATATCATCGTTGTCATTTTTATAATAAGACCATATTTCTTCCGTAATAAATGGGGCATATGGATGTAATAATTTTAAAATATTTTTTAGAATATAAACAGAAAGAGATATCACTAAATTTCGTTTATCATTATCACTGCCATAAATTCTAATTTTAGAAAATTCAATATACCAATCACAATAATCTTTCCATATAAAATTATACATTGTTTTTATCGCCTCATTAAGCTTGTAGGCTTTTAGGTATTGATTTGCATCTTTAATAGTTTGATTTAAGCGTGATAAAATCCACAAATCTACTAATTCAAATAATGAATCATCTAAATTTTCAAATGGAATAATTTCATTTTTATTTTCAATGTTCATCATTAGAAATCTAGAACTGTTCCATAATTTATTCATAAAGTTTCTACCTTGATCTATTCTATCTATAGAGAATAGAACATCTGTTCCTTGCGGAGCAATCATTAGAATACTTACGCGAACAGCATCAACACCATATTGATCAAATAAATCTAAGGGGTCTGGAGAATTTCCTAAAGATTTACTCATTTTTCTACCTTGTTCATCACGAATTATACTAGTAAAGTATACATTTGAAAATGGTACTTTATTTGTAAAATGCAAGCCTGACATTATCATTCTAGCAACCCAGAAAAAAATTATATCAGGACCTGTTACTAAATCTTGTGTAGGGTAAAATTGATTTAAATCTTTTGTTTTTTCAGGCCAGCCTAAGGTTGCTAAAGGCCAAATCCACGAACTAAACCATGTATCTAAAACATCATTATCCTGTACCCAGCCAGGCTCTTTAGGTGGAGTGACGTCACAGTAAATTTCATCATCTTTATACCATACAGGGATTTGATGTCCCCATAATAGCTGTCTTGAAATGCACCAATCTTTTATATTATCTAGCCAGTAGTTGTAATTTTTTTCCCATCGTTTTGGATAAAAATTAACATTTTTATTTGCAACAGCATCTAAACCTTTTTCAGCAAATTTATCCATTTTAAGAAACCATTGTTTTGATAATCTAGGCTCTACAATAACATTAGTCCTTTCTGAATAGCCGACCTTATTATTATAGTCTTCAATTTTATCAATTAAATTTAAATTTTTTAAACAATCAATAACCTTTTTCCTAGCATCAAACCTATCTAGTCCAATAAATTTTTTAGGAACATTATTATTCATGGTTCCATCATCATTCATAATATTAATTATTTTTAATTTGTTTCTTTGAGCTATTTCAAAGTCATTAGGATCATGAGCTGGAGTAATTTTCACACAACCTGTACCAAAATCCATATCTACATAACTATCAGCAAAAACAGGAATTTTTTTATTTGATAATGGTAAATCAATTGTTTTACCTATAAATTTCTTATATCTTTTATCTTTTGGATTAACTGCAACTCCTGTATCTCCAAGCATTGTTTCAGGTCGAGTTGTTGCAACAATTAGGTAGTCCTTAGAATTTGAAATTGGATATTTTATATACCACAGATTTCCTTTTTTTTCTTTATGAATTACTTCTTCATCTGATAGAGCAGTTAAACCTTTTGGGTCCCAATTAATCATTCGAGTTCCTCTATAAATAAGACCCTCTTTATATAATTTTACAAAAGTATGGATTACAGAATTAGAATATTTTTCATCCATTGTAAAATTTTGTCTTTCCCAATCACAAGAACAACCTAATCTTTTTAATTGTTCAATAATAATACCACCATATTTGTCAGTCCAATCCCAAGCATGCTGTAAAAATTCTTCTCTGCTTAAATCAGATTTATTTATTCCTTCATCTTTTAGTTTTTTTGTTACTTTTGCCTCTGTCGCAATTGATGCATGGTCAGTACCTGGTAGCCATAAGGTATTTTTACCCATCATTTTTGCTCGTCTAACTAATATATCTTGTATTGTATTGTTTAAAACATGCCCCAGATGCAAAATGCCTGTAACATTTGGAGGAGGAATCATAATAGTAAATGTATCACTACTTTCATTTGGTGAAAAGGCTTTATTTTCTTCCCAATGTTTGTACCATTTTTTTTCAACATTTATTGGGTTATATGATTTTGGCAATTCCATACGTTTTAATTAATTTTTATTGTTTAACAATAGTTGAATTTAATCACTATTAGATTATATTTAAATTTATAAATTAATAATATGAAATCAATTAAATATGGTACAATTTCTACAGGCTCCAAAGAATCTTCTTTAACTGCAAAAGAAATTTTATTATCTGGAGGAAATGCTTTCGATGCTGCAGTTGCTGCTGTTTTTACATCAATGACTTCAGAATTTGCATTAACAGGAGCATTTGGTGGTGGTACATGTTTAGGAGTTAAAAGAGGTGACAAACCATTTATTTATGATTTTTTCGTTGATAGTCCCAATAATTTAAATAGTAAAAAAGAATTTAAAGAAATTTCTGTGAACTTTGGTAATACATCACAGCAGTTTTTTATTGGCAATGGATCAATTGCTCCTCCTGGAAATCTAAAAGGTTTAATTAAATTACATCAAGATTATGGCGTTCTCCCTCTATCAAATGTTTTGAAGCCAGCCATTCATTATGCAAATAATGGTGTTTTGATTAATCATCATCAAGCATATATAATGAATATAGTAAAACCAATTTTAACATTTTCAAAAAATAAATTATTTAATATTGATAAAGAAATTAAACCAAATAAAGATTATTTTAAAAATTCAAATTTTGCTGATTTTTTGCAGTTAATAATAGATAAAGGTAGTAATTATTTTTACGAAGGTCCAGGTCTTAAAGTAATTTTAGATTCTTTGAAAAATAAAAGTTATCTAACTAAGTCAGATTTTGTTAATTATAAAGTTTTTAAACGTTCTCCATTATCTTTAGAATTAAATGGTCATACAATTTATACTAATCCTCCACCATCATATGGAGGAAGTTTAATTATTTTTTTATTAAAATTAATGAATGAGTCTAAAAAGAATTTTAATAAGTTAAATTTAATTAAAGCTATGAATTTAACGTCACAAGTAAGGTCAGAAGTTTGTTTAAATCCAAATGATGAATTTCAAATTAAAAAAATTTTTAATTCAAGTAGATTTGATAAATATTTAAAGAAATTTATTAATGATAATAAATTTCAATTTAATGAAAGTCTTAATGGCTTTGGGTCTACTACCCATGTAAGTGTTATGGATAATAATGGGAATGCTGCTAGCATTACAACTACTAATGGAGAAGGCTCTGGCCATTTTATTTCTAATTATGGCATTATGATGAATAATATGCTTGGAGAAGTAGATTTAAATCCATTTGGATTTCATAATTGGGATCAAAAAAGAAGACTGCCTACAATGATTTCTCCGATTATTATTACTGATAAATTTGGTCCAAAATTTGTTTTAGGTAGTGGGGGAAGCAATAGAATTCGATCAGCAAATATTCAAGTAATTTTAAATTTATTGTTTAAAAATTTAAATCTTAAAGATTCTGTTTCATCTCCAAGGATTCATTTAGAAGGTAATACGCTATTTCATGAACCAAATATTCATCTTCCATATAAAAAATTAGATAATATTAAAATAGTTCCTTTTGATAAAAAAAGTTTGTTTTTTGGAGGTGTAAATGCAGTTAGTAGAAAAAATGCTGTTGGTGATGATAGAAGAGGTGGAGTTGGAATGATTATTGAAAAATAGTTTTAGTGATGATGCAAATGTTCGATTGTTTCTTTATTATGAGAATGATGATTATCTGAAAAAAAATTATTTAATTGAAAAATAAATAAAATCAAACCAGCAATAACTAATCCGTAATTAGCTAGGTTAGAAATTTTATTAAAATAACTACCACGCATTAATGATAATAATGGAAAGATTATTATTAAGACAGCAATTTGACCTATTTCAACGCCAACATTAAAAGATAGTATTTGATAAAGAGATAAATTTATATTATGAATTCCAGCAATTTCTTGTAATTTTGTTGATAAGCCAAAACCGTGTATAAGTCCAAATATAAAAACCATAACAATTAGATTAGGAGGAGATATTTTAAAGTATTTTTTAAATCCATTTAGATTTTCAAATCCTTTGTAAATCACACTTAATGCTATAACTGCATCTATTAAGAATGGATTAGCGGTAATTCCAAAAAAAGTAGCAAAAATAAGAGTAATACAATGAGCAATTGTAAAAGCCGTAATAAATTTAAATATATCTATATAACTTGTTAAGAAAAATAAAACACCAATGAGGAATAAAATATGATCATAACCAGTAATCATATGCTCAGCTCCAAACCATAAATAATCTGATAAAGATGCATCAATCATTTCTTTAGCAGTTGATTCAGATACTCCATGACAGAGAATTGGACTTAACATAAATAAAAATAAAAAGTTAATTTTATTTTTCAATTTAAACTCCTTTAAATTTTGTACCGAGGAAGAGACTCGAACTCTTACGCCGTTAGGCACTGGTTCCTAAGACCAGCGTGTCTACCAATTCCACCACCTCGGCAAAATATTATTAATATATCAGAACAAAATTTAATAATCAATACCAATACTAAAATAATAATTTTCATTTTTTTTATTATCAAAAAAACTTTTATCTGAATTAGTCCATAAAAAATTTATTGGTCCTAATATTGATTTAAATCGAATTCCTATGCCATAACTATAAAAATTATGTATTTTTTCATTATTATGTGCAAACTCTACTTTATCAATTTTATTAATTAAAAATCTAATGGTTTGGCTATTTCTATATAAATAATTTATTTCAATTCCATAGTTTAATAAATTTGAACTAAAGATATCATATTCACTATAAGCTAATGTTCTATCAGGCTTAAAAAAGTGAATATTTTTATAACTTGAATTTAAATCTTCAGATTCTATGTAATCACCATATAATCTTATTGATGTACGTTTAAGAATTTTTGTATAATGGTCTACTGATAGATTAGAGTAATAATAGTTTTCTTGTAAATTATCTGATTGTTCAAAATAACAAGATAAGTTCAATCCTTGTGTAGGGTACAATAAGTCGTCTAATTGATCAATTTTTAGTGTTATGTTATAAAAATCAATATTTTCATTATGTAAACTAGAATATTTTATTTTTTGGTTATTATAATTAACTTCAAAACTACCAAAATTTTGAAAGGGAATTAAAAATCCAAAAGCTCTTTGTTTATCAATAATATTTTCTTCTAATTCTATTTCATTTTGATACATGGGAAGTTGTGTATCTTTATAATTATATCTTAATATAGGCATTATAGGAAGTTGCTTAATATACTTTCCAGTATATAGTAAACTTAGTTTATTTTCTTTAATTGAATTAGCAATTAACATTTCATTTTGAAATCTAAACATATCAATTGGCTTATAAATTAAATCTAACCTTAATTTTGCGATCATTTTATGATAACTACTCCATCCACCACCTAATTTTAATCTTTTAAAATTAGTTTCATTAACATTAAAAAGAATATCAGCACTGTTATTGTCAAAATTAACTAATTCATAATTTATATTTTCAAAAAAATCTAGATTATATAGTTGAGAAATTTTATTATCTATTTTATCATAATCAACAATGTCTCCTCTATTTAAATCTAAAATTTTTCGAATGTAAGTATCCGAAATTTTTTTATTTCCTAAAATCATAACTTTATTAATTTTAATTGAATTATTTTTTTCTAACTTTATAATTAATCTATATGAATTGTTATTTTTTAAAAATTCAAAACTAATATTATTAAATTGATTTGAATGTCTGATTTTTAAAATTTCTTTAATCAAATCTTTTTTTGATATTTTTTTTGGTAATTTTAAATTTAAAACTTCATTAACTGTTATACTTGAGTTTGTTTTTAAAATTACTTCACTAATTAGTATAGAATCAGATTGAATAGATGATAGTTTTTGATTTGAAATTATTTTGTTTAACGGTAAAGAATTTTTGATTTTAATCAAATTTTCTAAATTTTTATATGCAGCAGAATAACCAGTTTTATACATAGCTTCAGCTGTTTTTAGATTAAAATTTAAAGAACTGCTTCCTGTGATTTTTGGTTCAATTAAGATATCAGCATTTCCTTTATTTTTATTTTTTTTATTTATTGAATTTAGCTGTATAGATTGTGATAGTACATCAAAAACATCTATTATATCCTCAGATTTTTTATTTTCTGAAGAAACATCAACTGCAATAATAATATCTGCACCTAAACTCTTAGCAATATCAGTTCCTAGATTATTTAGCACTCCACCATCAACTAATAATTTTTTATTATCTTGAATTGGACTAAAGACTGTTGGAATAGATGAAGATGCTCTTAAAGCTTTTGCAAGAGATCCATTTTTAAAAATTATTTCAGATCCAGATATTAAATCAGTAGCATTACATCGAAATGGGATAACAAATTCATCAAAATTATAAATTGAATTATTATAACGTGTTAAATAATTTAAATTTATAAAACTTTCATGTCCATTGCTTAAAGCAATTGGAACTTTTGGTTTGAAGTCATGTAGAGTAAAAGACAATTGATATTTTTGATAATTGTTTTTTTTAAAGAAATTAAGCTTTTTCCTATTTTTTTTATTTGAAATTAATAAATCCCAGTTAGTATCAAAAAAAACTTCTTTTAATTCTTCAGGTGAATATCCAATTGAGTACATTCCCCCAGCAATTGATCCTATACTTGTACCGACTACATAATCAATAGGAATATTAAGTGAGTCTATTAGTTCTATTGTTGGAATTTGCGCAATCCCTTTTGCTCCACCTCCAGACAATACAAGTGCAATTGATGGAAAAATTATTTCTTTACATAGAATTATATTAAAGAAAAATATAATAAAAACTTTTTTCATGAATATTAATATTATTATTTATTGATAAATTATAATATATTTATGAATATAATTTGATATAAATTTAATTAAAGGATTTTATTGTGGAATTACAAGACAAAATAAAAAAAGAAATAAGTGATAATTCAGTAATGTTATATATGAAAGGTACAAAAGAAATGCCAATGTGTGGTTTTTCAGCAACTGTTGTTAAAATTTTAAATAATCATAATATTTCTTATAAAGCAGTAAATGTTTTGGAAGATCCAAATATAAGAGTTGAGTTATCTAATTTGTCAAATTGGCCTACTATTCCTCAGTTATTTGTTAATGGAGAATTAGTTGGAGGATGTGATATCGCTCTAGATCTTCATAATTCTGGAGAGCTGAAAAATATTTTAGATAAAGCTATTTAAGAATATTAATTATTTCAGTTAATTTTTTAAAAAAAAAGTCAATTTCTTCTTTGGTATTATAATAATACAAACTAACTCTATTAATAGAATCAATATGATACTTTTTTAAAATTGGTTGTGCACAATGGTGTCCACTTCTAATACAAATATTATATGTTGATAATAATTTAGTTAAATCAAATGAATGAATTCCTAATATGTTAAATGCTATTATAGGGCTACCCTCAGGAGAAATAATAGTTACATTCTTTATTTTTTTTAATTCAGAAAAAAAATAAGAACTTAATTTTCTTAAGTGTAAATCTGCATCCTTATCTTTAATTTTTTTGAAGAATTTAATTGCTTGATTTAAACCAATCACAGGTGCAATGTTGGGAGTGCCTGCTTCAAATTTATATGGTATATCTCCCCATGTTGATTTTTCCATTGTGACTTCTTTTATCATATGTCCTCCACCTAAAAATGGAGGCATTTTTTTTAGAATATCTTCTTTTCCAAACAATACCCCAACACCTGTTGGGCCTAATATTTTATGACCAGAAAATACTAAAAAGTCACAATTAATTTTTTCAATATTGATTTTTTTATGTGAAATACTTTGAGCTGCATCAATCATTGTTAAAATATTGTTTTCTTTTGCTATAGATATAATTTTTTCAATTGGATTTATTGTCCCTAATAAATTAGACATATGTGTAATAGAAATAAGCTTTGTTTTTTTATTTATCAAGGATTTAAATGAATCTAAATTTAATTCTCCATTTTTTCTCAAAGGTATATATTGCAGATTTAATTTTTTCTTTTGAGCGACTAATTGCCATGGTATAATATTGCTATGATGCTCCATTTCACTTATAATGATTTCATCATTTTCATTTAGGATATTCTCAGATAAAGAATTTGCAATCAAATTTATTGATTCTGTTGTATTTTTTGTAAAAATTATTTCTTCTGGTTTACAGTTAATAAATTTTGATACTGTTAACCTAGAGTTTTCATATTCTTTTGTTGCTTTTTCAGCAATATCATAGCTTCCTCTGTGAACATTAGCATTGTAGCAAGAATAAAATTCTGATATCTTTTCGATAACAACTTTGGGTTTATGAGTAGTTGAAGCATTATCAAAGTAAGTTAAAGAACTATCATTTGATAGGATAGGGAAATGGTTTTTTAAATTTTGAACATTAAACATTACATCATTCCCAATTTTAATTTTGCTTCTTCAGTCATCATATTTTGATTCCATAATGGTTCCCATACAACCTCAACAAGTACGCTATCTATAAATGATATATTTTTAATTTTAGTTTCTACATCCTGTGCAATTACTGGACCCATTCCACATCCTGGTGCAGTTAATGTCATTTTAACATTTATATAATATTTTTTATTTTTTAATTTTTTGGTTACTAAATCATAAACAAGCCCTAAGTCAACAATATTAACAGGAATTTCAGGATCATAGCATGTTTTTAGTGTGTCCCAAATAATATTTTCATCAAACTTCATGTTTTTATTATTAGGCATTAAATCTATTTTTTTTTGTCCGATACTTTCAGCATTTTCACCTGATATTTTTACTAAATTACCATTAACATAAAGAGTAAAATCTCCACCTAATGATTGGGTGATTTTAACTTTTGTACCTTTTTTTAATTTAATATTTTCACCAGAAGGGATTAAAAAACCATCACAATCTTTGAGAATTTCTATAAATTCATTATTTGACATTTATATCTAAGCTTTCTTTAATTTTTTTGAGTGCATTTAAAAAACCATTTGTTCTTTGGCTAGTTATAGAATTTTCTAAACCTATGTTTTTTAAAATATCTTGTATTTCAATTACTAGAATTTCTTCTTTTGTAGACTTACTTAAAATTGTTGACAAAATATTTAAAAGTCCTTTTACAATTAGTGTATCAGAATCAGTTTTTATAATAAAGTGATTATTTTGTTTTATTGTTTTTACCCAAGCCTGCGATGCGCAACCATATATTTTATTTAAATCGTTTTTATCTTTATCTAGCAAGCCTTCACAATTTTTCCCAATTTCGATTAATTGTGTATATTTATCCATTGGATTATCAAAAACATTAAATATGTTTTTTATCTCTTTTATTCTTTCATTAACTGACATTATTTAACCAAGAGCTAACTTTTTTTTGTACATCATTTTTTATTGATTTAACTTTAATATTATTTATAATAGAGTTTGCAAAACCATCTAAAATTATTTTTTTACAATCTGACAGTTTAATTCCCCTACTTCTCATATAAAACAGCATAGATTCATCAAGTTCTCCGGTAGTTGATCCATGCGAGCATTTTACATCATTATTGTGAATTTCTAACTGTGGATTTGAATGTACTACAGCCTGATCAGATAAAACTAAATTTTTGTTTGATTGAATAACTTCAGAGTTTGTGCTATTTCGAAAAATTTTTGCTTTTGCATAAAATATACATTTTGATTTATCATCTAATATATTTTTTTGATAAGTTGAACTTGTTGTATTTTTTTTTACATGATTAATTTCGAGATAATTATCAACATGATTATTATTATTTAAAAGATTAAGAGAATAAAAGTGATAGCTACTATTAGATTGATTTAAATTAGTAAAAAAATTATTTTTAATTAATTTTCCATGAATATTAATAGAAAAAAAATTTAACTGAGAAGATGAATCTATATCTGAAAAAAAATTACAAATTTGAGTAGTTTTTGATTTTTCACTATTATGTATAAAATCAACTATAGAATTTTCACCCATATAAATCTGAACAACTGTATTTAAATAACATTGATTATTTAAATATTCGTTTAAAATTATTTTTGCATTTACATTATTTCCTACAACTATAAGTATTTTTTCATTTAACAATACTTTCTCTTTATTTTCGTTATTTTTTTTATCTATAACTAATGGCTTTTCTAGTATTGAGTTGTCTTTAATGTATATATAGGCTCCTTCAGTATAATTATTTGAATTGATTTTAATAAATGGATTAGAAACATTTGAATTAACTATATGATTTATTTTTTTAATGTTATCAATTCTGATATTTTTAATTTTATCCACTACAACATGTGGCGTTTTTTGTGATTTAATTTTGCCATTAATTAAATTAATATTGTTTTTTGAAGGTGGAAAAATTGTCTCTTCACAAGAAATATTATATTTATAATCTTTAAATAAATTAATATTTGTATATTTCCATTGTTCTAAATCAAATGAGCTATTTTTTATAATTTCATTTACCATTTTCTAACCAACTATAGCCTTCTTTTTCTAGTTTGATTGCCAAATCTTGATTCCCAGATTTTACTATTTCCCCATTAAGTAAAACATGGATAAAGTTAGGCTCTAAATATTGTAAAATTCTATTGTAGTGTGTAATTAACAAAAAAGCAGTTTTATTACTTTTATATTTATTTATTCCATCAGATACAACTTTTAATGCATCAATATCCAGCCCTGAATCTGTTTCATCTAAAATGATAATTTTAGGTTCTAACATTAACATTTGAAGAATTTCAAATCGTTTTTTTTCACCGCCAGAGAATCCATCATTAACAGATCTTTTAGAAAAATCTTCATTTAATCCCACCATTTTTAATTTTTCTTTAAATGATTTAATAAATGTAGATGGGTCCAGCTCACTTTTATCATTATATTTTCTTATAGAATTTACTGCAGATCTTAAAAAATGCATTGTATTAACGCCTGGAATTGAAACTGGATATTGAAAGGACATAAAGATTCCTTTACATGCTCTTTCTTCAGGTAAAAAAGATGAAATAGATTCATTTTCTAGTAATATTTCACCTTTAGATATCTCATATTCTTCTTTTCCTGCAATAACATTACCCAGTGTACTTTTTCCTGTACCATTTCTTCCCATAATCACATGAAACTCACCTGGTTTAATTTCTAAATTAATATTTTTTAAAATTGTCTTATTACTAATTCCTGCTGATAAATTTTTAATTTTTAACATAATTAACCTACCGACCCTTCTAAGCTTACTTCCATTAATTTTTGAGCTTCCATTGCAAATTCCATAGGCAATTCCTTAAAAACATCTTTACAAAAACCATTTACAATTAATGAAACCGCATTTTCAGTAGAAATACCTCTTTGATTACAATAAAAGAGTTGATCTTCACCAATTTTAGATGTTGTAGCTTCATGCTCAATATTTGAAGATGAGTTTTTAATATCTATATATGGAAATGTATGAGCTCCACATTTATTTCCGATTAAAATAGAATCACATTGGGAAAAATTTCTAGCATTTGAAGCATTTTTCATAATTTTTACTTCGCCACGGTATGTTTGTTGGCCATGACCAGCTGAAATTCCTTTAGATATAATAGTACTTTTAGTATTTTTCCCTATATGAATCATTTTTGTTCCAGTGTCTGCTTGCTGATAATTATTGCTTACTGCAACTGAGTAAAATTCCCCAATGGAATTATCACCCTTTAAAATACAGCTTGGATATTTCCATGTAAGCGCAGACCCAGTTTCAATTTGTGTCCAGGAGATTTTGGAATTATTACCAAGACAATTACCTCTTTTAGTGACAAAATTATAGATTCCACCCTTACCATTTTCATCACCAGGATACCAATTTTGTACAGTAGAATATTTAATTTCAGCATTATCTAATGTGATTAGCTCTAC
>CETU01170796.1_pt1 | contig 22163 bp, 21 predicted proteins | sample 356531 | NCBI WGS metagenome assembly CETU01 (sample SAMEA2623488, study PRJEB7988) | marine metagenome | isolation source: saline water (ENVO:00002010), including
CTTATATGTCTAGATATTTCCTCATTATATGTAATTCCCCCATAATTTATCCCCCCAGAAAGACCAATTTCTGCAGATAAAAAAGAGAAAAGCATAAATGCCATGAGAAAATTATTTATATTTATTTTATAGATTTTCATCTGTGATTGTAAATTAAGAGTAAATAGATATGATTAAAATAAAAAAATTTAATGCTACAGATTTAGAATTTAGAGAATTAGCTAGAATAGATAATCTTGTCAATCATGATTCTATAGATCATCCTGATGATGATAAAAACTCATGGGAAATTAGAGATAAAAGTTTAATTAGAGATAGGCTACTTCTTTATAAAGATAAAACTCTTATTGGAGTAATGTACTACTCTCAAGGCAGAGCCCAAAATCAAAGAACTACATTTTTTACACTAAATATAGACCCCGATTACAATATTAAAGAATATAGAGAATTGCTTTATAATCGGATGCTTAAAGAAATTAAAATATTTAATTCTAATAAAATTCTTACCAGTATATATGATCACCCTAACTACGATTTAGTTAAAGAACTTCTAATTGATAAAAAGTTTAAGCTTGTCCAGACCAATAGAGAATATTCATGTGATATTAGAAAGGTTGATATAGAAAAATATCAGCCCTTAATTAAAAAGTTAGAACTTGATGGAATTAGATTCTATGATTCCAAACAAGATATGAAAGCTTTTCCTGATCATTATAAAAAATTAGAAGAGCTTGAATGGATATATAATCAAGATTTCCCTATTCCAGATGGAATTGAACATACTAGAGAATCTTTTGAGCAATATATGAAATATAAAATGGACTATGAAAAGAATAGCTATGGAATAGAAATTGTAGCTGTTAAAGATGGAATTTATATTGGCTCTACAGATTTATCGGTTTTCCCTAAATCAGAACCTCATAAAGCGTGGACAGAAGGGCTCGGGGTATTGAAAGAATTTAGAAGAAAAGGTATTGCTACAGCTCTTAAAATAAAGGCTATCGAAAAGCTACTTGATAAAGGTGTGACAGAAATTAGAACAGATAATGAAGAGAATAATCCAATGTATAAAATCAATGTCTCACTAGGGTTTAAGCCTGTACCTTACAGCTTAGATTATATGAGAGAAATATAGAATCTTTATAAGTATTTTTTTGTAAAATTATAAAAGTATAGAATCATTAATATAAAAAGTACTAACCCTATAAAATTATAATTATTAAAGTTAGGCCACCACCCTGGATTGCCTGATATAAATATTGGAACAGCGAGCAAAATACCAATTAAAGCTTCTCCTGTTATAAGGCCAGATGCAAATAAAATTCCTCTATTATTGCTATTATATTTATTTGTTAGACTACTTAGAATTCCACCTATAAATATAGGGGTAGAGAGCTCTATTGGAAGGTATATCCCAACAGCAACTGCTAGCACAGGTAGTCTAAAGCTGCTATTTTTCTTTTTCTGGTAAATATCAAGTATAATGATGATAACTCCAATGAGCATACCAAAATAAACCATGTTCCATGGCAGAGATCCATTAAATACTCCCTCTGCAACTGATTGCATAAGTGTAGCTTGAGGAGCTTTTAAACCTTCTCCTATAACGTAAGCGCTATGCAAAACTTGTAGAACAAAGCCAAGTGATAGCGCAGCAGAAATAGTCCCAATAATTTGCATAACTTGTTGTTTCCATGGTGTAGCTCCAACTATATATCCTGTTTTTAAATCTTGTAGGTTGTCACCGCCAATAGCTGCTGCGCAACATACTACTGATCCTATTAGTATTGCGGCTACGGCTCCTTCCGTTGAGCCAGCACCTAAAATAAGTAGCAGTAGTAATGATGAAAATAAAATTGTTGCAATAGTTACCCCTGATATAGGGTTGTTTGATGACCCTACTGTTCCAGCCATATATGATGCTACTGCAGAAAATAAAAATCCAAATATTAACATTATAATTGTTAATAATCCAGATATCAGATATGAATTAATTATATCTAAATAAAGCATAAATAGTGGGATTGTGCATGCAATCAATAGCCACCCTACATATTTTATAGAAACATCTTTTTCCTCTAAAGGAATTTCACTTATATCTGTTCTTTTAATAGATACTATACTTGATTTGATTCCATTAATAATTGGGTTAATCAATGAGAATAATGACCATATTCCACCTACTAACATTGCACCTACACCTAAATATCTAATTTTAGTATTCCAAATATACCAAGCAGTTTCAAGAGAATCTCCTTGGATAGGATATATATAAGAATAAATTGGTATTGCTATTATCCACGATAATAACCCACCTATAAATACAAGAATACTAATATTTCTACCTATTATATATCCAACACCAATAAGAGCTGGAGATAAACTGCAACCAAAACCAAAAATTAAATTTCCAATTCTTGTAGCTCCATTAATTGCAGAATACCACAAGGTTAGAGCCTCTTGAGAAAATTTCATTAATCCGCCAATTAAGCTAGATATAAATAGAATTTTCATACCACCATCTATTTTTTTGTTATGTCCAACTTTTAAAATTTCAGCAGTAGCTAGTCCCTCAGGGAATAATAATTTCTTCTCAACTATTAAAGCCCTCCTTAAAGGGATGGTAAATAAAACACCAATGATACCGCCTAAGCATGCTATTTTGAAAATTTCAAAATAATCAAAATTAGTCCAGTATCCCATAAGGACTAAAGCTGGTACGGTAAAAATAACACCCGCCGCTAAAGATTCTCCTGCAGATGCTGCGGTTTGAACTATATTGTTTTCTAATATATTACTATTTTTAAAAATTCGTAAAATACTCATGGATATAATCGCTGCTGGGATTGATGCTGATACGGTCATTCCAGCAAAAAGACCAAGATACGCATTCGCTGCACCAAGTATCATTGAAAGTAATATACCGAGGATAATTGCTTTAGGTGTAATCTCACTAATATTTTTATTCTTCATGTAAATAAAATAAGTATAATTTACTTATATAGATATTAAATTATTTAATCATGAATAGAAAATCAGATAAGTATTGTAATTCATTGACCCAGTACTCCAGATGGGAAACAAGAGAAGTAAGTATTGGTGATGTAGCCTTAGGTGGGAAAAACCCTATACGAGTACAATCTATGACAACTACAGATACAATGGATACAAAATCAACTGTAGAGCAATCAATAAGAATGATTGATGCTGGTTGTGAATATGTTCGTATTACGGCGCCTAGTAAAAAAGAAGCAGAAAATTTAAAAAATATTAAAGATGAGCTTTATAAAAAGGGTTATAAAACTCCATTGATTGCTGATATTCATTTTACTCCAAATGCCGCTGAAATTGCAGCAAGAATTGTTGAAAAAGTTAGAATCAATCCAGGGAATTTTGCTGATAGGAAAAAATTCAACTATATTGAATATACTGATGATGAGTATAATGCTGAAATTGATAGAATAAGAGATCGCTTTCTTCCTCTCATTAAGATATGTAAAGAATATGGAACTGCAATGAGGATTGGTACTAATCATGGTTCTTTATCTGATCGTATATTGAGTAGGTATGGAGATACTCCTATTGGGATGGTTGAATCTGCTTTAGAGTTTCTTCGTATATGCAAAGATGAAAATTATCATAATATTATATTATCAATGAAATCTAGTAACCCAATTGTTATGGTTCAAGCATATAGGTTACTTGTTAATCAGATGCAATTTGAAGATATGAACTATCCCCTTCATCTTGGTGTTACAGAGGCTGGAGAAGGTGAGGATGGAAGAATCAAATCATCTCTTGGAATAGGGACACTGCTTGAAGATGGCTTAGGAGATACTATACGGGTATCATTAACGGAAGAACCTGAATTTGAAATCCCTGTTGCCAAGGCAATAGTGGATAGATATAGTGATAGAGATACTCACAATAAAATCCCAAGATTATTAGATAGCAAGCTCAATCCATTTGAATATAAATTACGAGGGACAGATACTATAGTAAATATAGGTGGAGATAACGTTCCAAGAGTTATGGCTGATCTATATTTAATTGATAAAATTAATCGAGATACATTAGCTAATCTTGGCTATACCTACTTTAAAGATGATGATAAATGGGGAATTAGTGATTTTGCTTGTGACTATATTTTTATTAATGATAAAAATATCGATTTTGAGATACCTGGCACTCTTGGAGTCATTCAAAATCACTCTACTTGGATTAAAAGTCAAAAGGAGAGACATTATCCAGAAATAAATGTAGATCAATATTTAGGAGATGTAGAGCTTCATCCCCAACTTAATATACTCCATATCACACTATCTCAAATAAATAAAGATATCATAAAAAAAATAAAAAGAGCTTCAAATATTGTTTTATTAATTGATACATATAATGACCATGGGATGTGCGAGCAAAGACGATTATTTATTGAATTATTAAATGAGGATTGTAAAACTCCTGTGATTATTGGTCGAGCATATAAGAATCTCAATGCTGATATACTTCAATTGTATTCTGCTACAGATATTGGAGGTTTGCTTGTAGATGGGTTTGGAGATGGTCTATTTATTGCCGCAGAAAACTGTGGTAGCTTAATGAATGTGAATCAAACAGCGTTTGGTATACTTCAAGCCTCAAGGACACGAATTTCAAAAACGGAGTACATATCTTGTCCTTCTTGTGGAAGGACATTATTTGATTTGCAGGAAACTACAGCTCTAATTAGATCGAAGACACAGCATCTTAAAGGTTTGAAGATTGGAATAATGGGTTGCATTGTTAATGGACCAGGAGAAATGGCAGATGCTGACTATGGATATGTTGGAACTGGAGTTGGGAAAATTTCTCTTTATAAAAAGCATGATGTTATAATGAAAGATGTACCTATGGATAAGGCTGATAAGGCTCTAATAGAATTAATAAAACAAAATGGTGATTGGGTTGACCCATAAAGGAGATATATGAAATTAAAAATTAAACCACTTAATGACATAGCATATGAGTTATATAAAAATCATGGTCATTTTCACGATGGAGATGCAGGACTAGATTTATATGTTATTGAAGACTTGTCTTTTTTGCCTGGTGAAACTAAGTTGGTGAAATTAGGAATATCATGTGAACCAGAAGATGGTAAAGCATATTTCTTATTTCCAAGATCTAGCATATCTAAGACACCTATTAGACTTGCAAACTCAATTGGATTAATAGATGGAGGATATAGAGGAGAAATTATGGCTGCCTGTGATAATATTAAAGACTATGAATATAAAATAGAAAAAGGTCAAAGATTATTTCAGCTTGTAGCAGCAAATTGCGATTCTATAAGCTATGAGATAGCTAATGATTTGTCAGATACAACAAGAGGAGATGGTGGGTTTGGTAGTACTGGAGAGTAGATAATGTCAGTTTGCATGACTAATTGTCATAATAATTTAGAACTAATAGTAAATGGCATTAAATTTGAACAAGGATTTATGTAAAAGAAATTTAATTTTTAGGAGAAAAAAATAATGAATATTAAACCACTATCAGATAGAATTGTAGTAAAACCTGAAGCTGCGGAAGAAAAAACAGCATCGGGAATCATTCTTCCAGATACAGCTCAAGAAAAACCGCAAATGGGAACAGTTATGGTTGCTGGACCTGGTAAATCAAGTGATTCAGGTGAATTAATAAAAATGTCATTAAAAAAAGGTGATAGAGTTCTTTATGGAAAATATTCTGGAACTGAGATTACTGTTGATGGAGATGATGTTTTAATTATGAGAGAAAGTGATATTTTAGCAACGCTATAAAAAGAATTATAAGGAGTAATAAAAAATGGCAAAACAAATACATTATGATACAGAAGCAAGATCTCTACTTAAGAATGGTGTAGATGCACTTGCAAATGCAGTAAAAGTTACATTAGGCCCAAAAGGAAGAAACGTTGTAATAGACAAATCTTTTGGAGCCCCTACGATTACTAAGGATGGTGTGACTGTAGCAAAAGAGATTGAAGTTCAAGATAAAGTTGAAAATATGGGTGCACAAATGGTAAAAGAAGTAGCATCAAAAACATCTGATGTAGCAGGTGATGGTACTACTACTGCAACAGTTTTAGCTCAAGAAATAGTTAACCAAGGGTTAAAGAATGTTACGGCTGGTGCAAACCCAATGGATCTTAAAAGAGGAATTGATAATGCAGTTGATCAAACTCTAGATTTCCTAAAAGGTTTGAGTAAAAATGTTTCAAGTAAAGAAGAGATAGCTCAGGTTGGTACCATATCTGCTAATAATGATAATTCAATTGGTGAACTTATATCTGATGCAATGGATAAGGTGGGAAATGAAGGAGTTATTACTGTAGAAGAAGCAAAAGGAACAGATACATTCCTTGAAACTGTAGAAGGAATGCAGTTCGATAGAGGCTATTTATCTCCATATTTTGTAACTAATGCAGAAACTATGGAGACAGAGTTAGAAAATCCATATATACTTCTTCACGAAAAGAAAATTAGCAATATGAAAGATTTACTTCCAGTCTTAGAGAAAGTAGTTCAGGCAGGTAGATCATTATTAATTATTGCTGAAGATATTGAAGGTGAAGCGTTGGCTACACTTGTAGTAAATAAATTAAGAGGCTCATTTAAAGTAGCTGCAGTTAAAGCTCCTGGATTTGGAGATAGAAGAAAAGCTATGATGCAAGATATAGCTGTTTTAACTGGCGCAACTGTTATTTCAGAAGAACAGGGCTACAAATTAGAGAATACAACTCTTGATTATTTAGGTGAAGCTAGAACAATTAGTGTTGATAAAGACAATACAACTATTGTTGAAGGTAAAGGTGGCTTGGATGGAGTTACAGCTCGAGTTAATGAAATCAAAGTTCAAATAGAAAAATCATCTTCTGATTATGATAGAGAAAAACTTCAAGAGAGATTAGCAAAGCTTTCAGGTGGTGTTGCAGTAATCAATATAGGTGCTGCTACTGAAGTTGAAATGAAAGAGAAAAAAGCTAGAGTTGAAGATGCTCTTCATGCAACACGTGCAGCAGTAAAAGAGGGAATTGTTCCTGGTGGTGGAGTTGCTTTATTGAGGGCTACAAAATCAATAAAAACTGATAAATTAGAAGGTGATATTGCTTTAGGTGCTCAAATTCTAATAGATTCATTATCTGCTCCAGCAAGACAAATAGTTGCTAATGCAGGGCTTGAACCAGCTGTTATCATTAATGAAATACTTAAAGGTAAAGGCGCTCATGGTTTTGATTCTAGAAAAGAAGAGTATGGAGACTTAGTAAAAGCAGGAATTATAGATCCTACTTTAGTTACTAGAACTGCTGTTCAAAATGCAGCTAGTATTGCAGGTCTTTTATTAACAACTGAAGCTGCAATATCAGATAAACCAGAACCAGAATCTAGCGCTCCTGCTGCTCCTGCTATGCCTGATATGGGTGGTATGGGTGGTATGGGTGGTATGGGTGGTATGATGTAATATCATTCAAATCAATCTGTAGTATATTAAAAGGCACCATATTTTATGGTGCCTTTTTTAAATTATTTGAAATAAAATATGAGAAATCAGAATAATAAAATGGAAATAAAAATTCAATCTAAAAGCTCTTACTATTATGATATAGCTAAGCAAAAAATTATATCCATTATAAAACCATTAGGAATAATACTTTTATGTGTTTTGGTATTATATATTGGATTTTATGTTTTATTGTTTTTTATCTTATTTTATGGACTTTCATATCTTTTTAAGGTTATTTTCAAGCGATAATATCATTTAGAGGGTTAAATTTATAGTTATTTATGATTATTGATATTTTTTTACCACTTTCTCTTGTATTTATAATGTTCACATTAGGCTTAGGCCTTACAATTCAAGATTTTAAAAATATTGTATTAATGCCAAAAGCATTTACTATTGGTATTATAAATCAATTAGCTATACTGCCTATTATTGCATTTTTAATTATATCAGCTATAACAATTCCAAGTGAGATAGCTGTAGGAATTATGATTTTAGCATGCTGTCCTGGTGGGGTTACTTCTAATATGATTACAAAGCTTTCTGGTGGTGATACGGCATTATCAATATCATATACAGCAATTGTTAGTATAGTAACTGTCGTCACATTACCATTTATAGTAGGCTCTTCTATGACTTATTTTATGGCTGAAAGCGCCCCTCATATTAATATTTTCTCTTTAGGTATGACGATGTTTTTTATTACGGCCTTTCCTGTTTGTTTAGGTTTATATATAAATACTAATCATAAAGGTATTGCTAATAAATTTTATCCCTTTGCAAATAAAGTTTCAATTATTTTATTTGTAGTAATAGTGATAGGAGCTTTAGCAAGCGAGTGGAATACATTTATTAATAACCTATCATCCATGGGACCTGCTATTATGGTGCTTATATTAATAATGTTATTTATAGGCTATAATAGCGCCAAATTATTTAGCATTAATGATAAGCAAGCTATTACCATAGCTATTGAATCTAGCATTCAAAATGCCACTGTAGGCATTACTATTGGTAATTTAATATTACCAAGTAGCTCTGGGTTATCAATCTTAAGTCTTCCATCTGGTGTCTACGGAATTCTAATGTATTTAATTTGTTTGCCTTTTGTATTTTGGTTTTTAAATAAAAAATAATTATTTCTTTTTTTCTTGTTGAATTCTTTTTTTTGATGCTGCCCATGAACATATTGGGCATTGGTTTAAATCATGATTCCTTGCAGGGCAATATTCCCTTCCAAAAAAAATAATTTGTAAATGTCTTTTATTCCAAATTTCTTTAGCCCATATTTTTTTGAGATCTTTTTCCGTCATTTCAACATTTTTAGCTTTTGATAATCTCCACCTTGAAGCAAGTCGATGAATATGAGTATCTACTGGAAATGCTGGAATATTGTACCATTGAGCCATCACTACGCTAGCAGTTTTATGTCCTACTCCCGCTAAACTTTCAAGGTACTTCCAATCAGCACGCATACCACCGCCATCAATTAATTGCTTAGCCATTTTTTTTAAATTTTTTGCTTTAGTTGGAGCTAGTCCAATTTGTTGAATTAATTTTTGAATAAAATCGACTTCTAGTGAATTCATTTCTTCTGGAGTTTGTGCATGTTTAAATAATCCTGGAGTTACTTCATTAACTTTCTTATCTGTTGTTTGCGCAGAAAGCATTACTGCAACAAGTAGCGTATACGAACTAGAGTGATTGAGAGGCACAGGTGTAGAAGGGTATAGCTTATCTAAAATTTTACCAATTTTTCTAGCTTTTTCAAGTCGGTTCATTTAATTCTAACTAAAACTTCATTTCTTCTCATAAAAGGTGGTGTCCATGGAGAGTCGTATCGATTAACCATAAAAGGGTAGTTTATTTCATAACCATTATCATTAATGAATTTTTTAAGTTTATTTTTATATTTATTAACTTTTTCATCATTAACATACCAACTAAACTTAATGACAGCACATTTTCCTAAGTTAAATTTATCAAGAGTGATATTTTGGCCTGAGGGATTAGGCAAATCTTTTATTTCATCAGATTCAAGCATATAAAATAGCATGCTATAAGATTCATTATCTTCAAAGGTAGTCACAGGCGCAGTCATGGGAATGCTTGCATTCTTTTCATTACCCCCGAAGATATATGAGGCCAATACTCTAAACATGTTATTATCAGATTCTATATTATTTTTAATAATACTTGTTTTAGCAACAATATATTCACTGTATTGACGAATTTCAATATTCCCCTTACTTTCAAGTAGAGTGAATGAAGGCTCTTTATATTTATCTTTAGATGATAGCATAGTAAAGAAAATAGCAATTAAAATTGATGTAATTCCTATTAATTTCATAAATTTTAGTTAGATGATTTTATTTTTTAATGAACCCAGCTTTTCAACTTTTAGTTCTATTGTATCATTTTTCTTTAACCATCTTTCATTATTATTTTGGTTTAATTCTAAGAAGCATCCAGTAGCACATGTTCCAGAACCAATAACATCGCCAGGGTATATTCTAGTACCCATCGAGACTCTTTCAATAATTTGCGCAAATGTCCATGATATATTATTAAGATTATCTTCAGATACTTTTTTATTATTAATAAAGCATTCCATTTTTAAAGAGTAGTGATTTCCTTTTTCTGTTTTTATTGTATTTTCTTTTAATTCATCTAGAGTAACTATACTGGGACCAATAGATGTAGCAAAATCTTTTCCTTTAGCTGGTCCAAGGTTTAGCTTCATTTCGCTCATTTGTAAGTCTCTAGCACTAAAATCATTCATTATCATCATACCAGCAATATATTCATCCGCTTTATTGCATGGGATGTTTTTACCTTCTTTAGATATTAAGATTGCTATTTCTAATTCAAAATCAAGCTTATTCATGAAAGCTTGATCAACTTGAAGATCTCCAGGTCCAACGACTCCATCTGCATTACTGTAGTAGTACACCGGAAAATCATCAAATTCTTTTATCATATCAAGGCCACGGTTTCTTCTGCTAGTTTCCACATGCTGCCTAAATGCATATGCGTCTCTTAGTGATCGTGGGTTTATGGGAGCAAGTATTTTGACTTCTGAAGTATTTATAATTTTAGCTTTATCTGAGCTTATATAGTTAATAATTTCATTATTTTGATATTCTTTATTCGTTATAAAATCTATCATATTATTAAAGTTGAAGTATGAAGATATATCGATCAAAGAATTAGAATCAATCAAGTGACCTATTTTCTTTTTATCATTATGGATATAACTTATTATTTTCATTGTGCTTTGTTTTTTACTGCTATTTTTCCTTCAACATCATGATTAAATCTTCTTTCTGTTGGGTATGCAAAATCAATATCATCATATTCTTCAAAAGCATTTAAAATATCTTCCCAAATCTTATGTTCAGTTTCTCTTCTTTTTGTTGGTTTGCATAAATACCTTAGAGTTAATTCTACGCCGCTGGCATCTACTCTTGTAATAACATCTGATTCTAATGCGGGTTTCTGCACAACAAATTTTTTAGTAGCCTCATCAAATCTTTTTTCTGCATTTTCTTGCTGGATTTTAGAATTTTTCAGGACTATATCTATTAACAGATTTTTAGCTTTTTTCCAATCACTCTCAAATGTTACCAGTACTGGAATTTCATGCCATATATACTTGAAACCCTTACCGTAATTTGCGAGAGTTTCTGTAAATATAAGCCCATTTGGGACATGTATGATTCTGCCTGTATAATCATCAGCATCTACCCAACTTCCTATTTCCATAACTGTAAAATTAAATATATTGGTATCAATAATATCTCCAGATTGGGCACCCAATTGAATTCTATCACCTATATTAAATGGTGCTCTCCAAATTATATATAGCCATCCAGTAAAATTAGTTAAAGGCTCCTTTAGCGCAATTGCGATACCAGCAGATACTAAACCTAAGTATGTTGCAATAGATTCAATACCTTTAAACCATATCTGTGCAATAATAATAAATATTAAGGTAAAAGATATATAACTTGTAATTTTACGCCATTGATGTCTAGCCTTTATATCTTCTACAAACTTATATATAGTCGTTAAAAGAAGTCTTCTTATTATAAAAAACAAGAAGAAAGCTAAGAATGTTGCAATTAGTTTTGCTTGAATAGATGAATAGGTGAAAAACTTTGCTATCCAGTATAAATTGATATTATCCAATTATTAGGTCCTCATCAGTTAAAGCTCTTATTTTATATAAAAAGTAAATTGCTACTATAATTGAGCAAAATATACAAATATCCATTAAAATAATTGAAAACTCTATTTTGAAAAAATACATAAAAATAAATGATAAAAGAATAGTTGATTGAAATTTCATCCAATAAGAAATTATATTAATATTAAAATCAAAATTTTTAGGGTAATTATTTTTATTTAAAATTTTTATAATCATTTTATGCCCTAAATATCTGAATGCAAGAAATTGTATGAATCCTAAAAAATATAAAGCATTATTATTAAGTTCAAAACTATAGACCGATTCAATTGCTTGTATTGGTAGAGGCCAATAAAATAGAATTGATTGTGATGATATAAATATATCTAAAACTACATGCAATAACATCCCTAGAAAAACTCCGTTTATAATCACCTTATTAATAATTTTTTTATTTAATTCATTGATAATTAAAAGAAATATGTAAAATATTATAATAAATATTATACTATGCATTATAGAACCATGATATAATGGATGAATGTTAAGATATTTTAAAATAATATCTAAATCTGGTATTATTATTCCAATAAGAATGCCTAGATTCATTTTATTGAAATTATAAAGCTGAGAAATAGCTAGGAATAATATTATATATAATCCGATGAAGGTCATAATTTATAGTTAAATTAAACAATATTTATACTCAATCATATGAATAAAATTAAGAATGAATTAGAACAAGAAATGATTGTTTTATTATCTAGCTATATGACTGAAAAGTTAGATATTAAGAATATAAATAATCATCCAATAAGAATTGCTGAAGCTGTTAAATCTATGGTTGGATTAAATTTAGATACACCTCCTATTAATTTGATTAATTACATAAAGGATAATAATCTTAATATTACTAATGATTTAAAGTCTGATAATTTTAATAGGGTTGTTAATACTGTATCTATATATCAATTAGAAGAAGCAATAAATCAGAATAATTTTAATCAATCTATAAAAATTATTGATGATCTTTTGAAGCTATCTGATGGCAGACATATATTAGAATATTTATTAGAAATAAGCTTTCAAAGAACAGGGAAATCATTATTAATAATTTGGGCTATTTTCAAATCATTAAATTTTATAGGCTATTCTTCTATTGATAATGTTAGAAATGGCTTGTTGATTGCAGTTGATTCTCTAATTAATGATTTATTTATTGATGGTAAGGTTATTTGTGATATAGAAAAAGTTGAAATAAAATCTCTTGATCACTTATTTGATGAATTTGATTTAGATGATTTCCAACTTCAAATACTTGGAAGCTTATATGAAATATTAAATGAAAATTTTATTAGAGCTTCTTCAATCAAGAATTCACTAAATTGCTTTTTAAAATCTTTTGCGTCGAATTTTAAAAAAGGAAAAACAATTGATAAAGAAACCAATTCAATAATTAATAATAGAAAAGATTTATTAGAGCTTTTTAATTATATCGATATTAATGATAAAAATATTTTAAATATAAATGCTTTAAGATCTTATATGAAAAATTGTAATGCAATTAATATGAATAAACTTAGTAATTATATTTTATTAATTAAGGAAAATTAAGGTTGGATAATGAATCATTGAAAATATTTATTAAAGGAGTAGATCAATTTAACTCGAGGAACTATTATGATTCTCATGAATATTTTGAAGATATTTGGATTAATCATCATTTAGATAATCGTTTATTTATACAAGGTTTAATTCAATTATCTGTAGCCTATTTTCATATTTCAAATGATAATAAAAATGGTGCAATGAGTTTATTTAAAAAATCAATTAAAAAATTAAATAATGATAATAATAATGATAACTTAATTTCTAATATTAATAATGTAATAGACAGTGCATATAAATCTTATAATTATTTACAATCGATAGGTAGTATGTATGAATTTGATTGGACTCTTGCTCCAAAATTAAAATTAAGTGATTCAATTAATAAATAAAATATTCTAAGAGTTTTTTCTTATACTCTCATAATGTTAAATTATAGCATATTATGCCACAGATAACTAAACAATATAAATTTTGTGCTGCCCATAAGTATTGGAATGACAGTTGGGATGAAGCAAAAAATATCGATGTATTTGATGATGACGTAAGGCTACATGGCCATAACTATGATCTTTATGTTACTATTAAGGGACCGATTGATAAAGAAAGTGGTTTTATTATTAATTTAAAACATCTTAATAGAGTTGTAAAAGATAAGGTGATATCAAAGTTAGACCATTCACTTATACAAGATAACCCATGGTTTAAAAATCGACAGCCATCGACAGAAAATCTTGTACTTTATATATGGAATGAAATCGTAGATGAAGTTGAATCCCCTGCAAAATTACATTGCATTAAAATTAGAGAGACCGGTACTATCTTTACTGAATATTATGGAGGCGAATAATTAGTTATGAGTGATATTGAGAAAATTACTAGAGATTTATTAGAATCAATTGGTGAAGATCCAAATAGAGAAGGTCTAATTAAAACACCCTTGAGAGTCTCTAAGTCATGGGCTTTTTTAACTAGAGGATATGGTCAAAAGATTGATGATTTAGTTAATGATGCTATTTTTCATGTAGACAATCAAGATATGATTATTGTAAAAGATATTAATTATTATAGCCTGTGTGAACATCATTTATTACCATTTATGGGAAAAGTTCATGTAGGTTATATTCCTGATGGGAAAGTATTAGGACTTTCAAAAATTCCAAGAATTGTTGATATGTTTGCAAGGCGATTACAATTACAAGAAAGGTTGACACATCAAATAGCTAATAGCATTAATAATTTTTTAAAGCCAAAAGGAGTTGCAGTAGTCGCTGAAGGACAGCATCTTTGCATGCAAATGCGAGGTGTTGAAAAACAAAATTCAACAATGCAAACCTCTTCAATGACGGGTATATTTATGAAGGAAAATAAAACTAGAAAGGAATTCTTGAATCTAATTTCTTAATTCTGATGTTGAATAATACATTAATTAATAATTATAAAAGTAAACTGTCGAATCAAGCTGAGTTAATCTCAGATTTGTCCAATTTATCTATGGATGACATTTTTGATTATATAAAAAAAGATTCTATTAATAGCTTAAACTATTATTGGCTAGGACGACGCGATTATAATAAAACCTGGTCTCTTCAGAAACAAATCCAAGATGAAATTAAAAATAATAATTTAAATGATGTTATTTTATTTTTGGAGCATAATCCCATTTATACACTAGGTAAAAATGCTGATGAATCAAATTTGTTACCAACGAAGGATTTTGATATTGATGTTATTAAAACTGATAGGGGCGGAGATGTCACTTGTCATGCCCCAGGTCAGTTAATTGGCTACCCTATTATAGATTTAAAGAGGCATAATAAAAGTATATCATGGTTTATGAGATCTCTTGAAGAATCTATTATATTAATGCTTAAGGAATTCAATATTATTGCTAATAGGAAAGATGATTTAACAGGAGTTTGGGTTAATGATAGTAAGATTGCTGCGCTTGGAGTTCGATTGTCAAAGTGGGTTTCTATGCATGGTTTTGCGATTAATGTTTACACTGATTTAAAATTGTTTAGAGGAATCATCCCATGCGGAATTGTAGATTTTGGCTTAACTTCTATGCTAAAAATAAAAAAGAAAGAGTATGAATTATTAGATATAGCAAAATTAATGACAACTTCATTATCTCAAACTTTAATTAATATGGGTAAAGTATAAAATGTCCAAACTTAAAGGAATTTCGAAAAAAGAACTTATCGATATTTATTCAAAAATGTTTTTATCTAGAGAACTTGATAAGAAGCAATTAATATTGCTTAAGCAAGGGAAGGGATTTTTCCATATTGGCGCCACAGGACACGAAGCCGCAGAATTAGCTGCAGCAAACTCTATAAATCCAGATAGAGATATTTCTTACCCCTATTATAGAGATCAGGCTTTTTGTATTGGGTTAGGAATGACATCTAAAGAGCTTCTTTTATCATTTCTTGCTAAGAAAGATGACCCTAATTCATCAGGTCGGCAAATGCCTCAACATTTTGGTAGTAAAAAATTAAATATTGTTAGCCAATCTAGCCCTACAGGTACTCAGTATTTGCAGGCTGTTGGAGCAGCTTTTGCTCTTAAGAGAAATAAATCAAAATCTGTAGTGTATGTTTCATCTGGAGAAGGGACAACTAGTCAAGGTGATTTTCATGAAGCGCTCAATTGGGCGAGTCGAGAAAAAGCTCCAGTAGTTTTTCATATTCATAATAATCATTATGCAATATCAGTTCCTATTAATGAACAAGTAAGTGGGGAGTCCGTTTTTAATATAACTTCAGGGTATGATTCTTTATCTAGATTTAATGTTGATGGGTGTAATTATTTTGAATCTCATCAAGCTTTTAAGCTTGCAGTAGATAGGGCCAGGAAAGGTAAGGGGCCAAGTATTATCATTTCAGATGTGGTTAGATTATTACCGCATTCTTCATCTGATGACCATACAAAATATAGGACTAAAAAAGATTTAGATAATGATAAAAAAAGAGATCCAATCCCTTTATTTAAACAAGCTTGTATAGAATCAAAAGTCATAAAAGAAAATGAATTTGAAAGTATTGAGAATGAAATTAAGAAATCAATAGATGAAGATGCGGAATGGGCAGAATCTCAAAATTTCCCTGAACCAGATTCTTACTCTAGAAACTTATTTTCAGAAATATCTGGAGTTGAAAATATTGTTTCCGAAGTAATTAATCCATCTGGAGAAACTTGTGTAATGGTTGATGCTATAAATCACGCCTTAGATGAAGAATTGAATAATAATAAAAAAATGCTTCTTTATGGGCAAGATATAGCAGGAGGGAAGGGGGGCGTATTTACAGCAACTCGTGGATTGACTGAAAAACATGGTAAGGATAGAGTATTTAATTCTCCATTAGCAGAATCATCAATTATTGGGACTGCTATTGGGCTTTCAACTTTAGGATATAAGCCAGTTGTAGAGATTCAGTTTGGAGACTATATATGGACTGCCATGATGCAAATAAGAAATGAATTAGCCACTTTAAGATATCGATCAAATGGAGATTGGAGTTGTCCCTTAGTTATTAGGGTTCCAGTTGGAGGATATATACATGGTTCATTATGTCATAGTCAAAGCATAGATGGCTATTTTACACATATGCCAGGTATCCATATTGTTTATCCATCAAATGCTGCAGATGCAAAATCACTCTTAAAGACAGCCTGCAGAATTAATGATCCTGTATTATTTTTAGAGCATAAAGGTTTATATCGGCAAAATTTCGCTTCATCTAAAGAGCCTGATGAAAATACTTTTCTTGAATTTGGTAAAGGAGCGTATGCTGCAAAAGGGTCTGATTTGACAATAATAACATGGGGGGCAATTGTTCAAAAATCTATAGAGGCTGCTAAAAGATTAGATATTTCTGCAGATATTATTGATATTAGAACCTTATACCCTTTAGATTTAGATATAATTAAAGAATCTATTAGTAAAACAAATCGAGTTATAATAGCTCATGAGGATAATATTACAAGCGGATTTGGAGCAGAAATATCTGCAATTATATCGGAGAAATATTTTGAAATGCTTGATGCTCCAATATTAAGAGTAGCATCAGAAAATGTCCCGATTGCATATTCGGGTGTATTAGAAGATAAAATTCTTGTTCAAACAGATTGGATTGAGAATGCTATCAAAAAAATAATTAATTTTTAATTATAAGGAATAATTATGGCCATTGAAATCATTATGCCTAAGATGGGAGAGTCTATTACAGAAGGGACTATTATAGAATGGAAAAAAGCAATAGGTGATGAAATCAAAAAAGATGAAACTATCCTTGAAATTTCTACTGATAAAGTTGATTCGGAAGTCCCTTCTCCCGCATCAGGAGTTTTAATAAATATTATAGCAAATAAAAACGATACAGTCGATGTTGGAACTGTAATTGGGTATATTGGTAACTCTAATGAAAAAGATAGTTTTAGTATTGAAGATGTAGAATCTAGCAAACAAGAATCTAATATTAAATCAGTTAATATTGAGCAAAATAAAGTTAAAGAAGTAACTGAGTCAATATTAACAAATAAAGATATTAAGAAAAATTCAAAAAGATTTTATTCTCCACTAGTTAGATCGATTGCAAAAAGAGAGAGTATTAATAATCAGGAGCTTGAGCTAATTAAGGGTACAGGTAGGGGAGGAAGAGTTAACAAGGCAGATATTTTAGGTTATATTAATCAAAAACGCACTTCAGTTGATTGTAGCATCGAAACTCCCAAGCCTAATGTAATTGAAACTCCTAAAATTAGCGATTCAACTAGTCAAGTTCAAGAAATGGATAATGTTAGAAAGCGTATTTCTGAGCATATGATTCATTCCCAAAAAACTTCAGCACACGTTTATTCTACTGTTGAAATTGATATGACTAATCTTTTAAAAGTGAAAAATGAGTATGCAGAAAAATATTATCAAAAGCATTCAATCAAGTTAACTGTTACATCGTTAATTATTGATGCTTGTATTAAGGCCCTGCATGATTTTCCATTATTGAATACATCTATTGATGGAACTAATATAATCTATCATAAAAATATAAATATGGGCGTAGCTGTTGCGCTTGAAGATAATAATTTAATTGTTCCTGTAATTAAATCATCTGAAGAATTGAATTTAATTGGAATTTGCAGATCACTTGAAGAATTATCAAGTAAAGCTAGAAATAAACAGCTTAGTCTAGAGCAAGTTCAAGGTTCAACATTTACAATTACTAATCCTGGAGTTTTTGGAGGTCTGATGGGAATACCCATTATTAATCAACCTAATGTTGGAATCCTTTCAATTGGGAAAATTCAAAAAAAACCAATTGTTAAAGAAACAGAATTTGGAGACTCTATCTTTATAAGAAGCATGATGTATGCAACTTTAGGTTATGATCATCGTCTTATAGATGGTGCTTATGGTACGAAATTCTTATCATTATTATCTCAAATAATAGAATCTTACAATGCGAAAGTTGAAAAGTAAATATGGGAACTAGTACTAATAATACATCTTCATCGAATCGTAGACCAGATTGGCTTAAAATAAAACTCAATACATCTACTGATTTTCAAAATACTAAAGATATTATAAATAATCAGATGCTAAATACTGTTTGTGTAGAAGCAAAATGTCCTAATATTTATGAATGTTGGAATCGGAAAACTGCTACTATTATGATTCTAGGTGATGTATGCACTAGAGCTTGTGGATTTTGTTCAGTTAAAACAGGTAAACCCCCAATAACTGATGAATTAGAGCCTATACGTGTTAGTGAAGCTGTAAAAAGAATGAGTTTGAAGCATGTCGTATTGACCTCTGTAGATAGAGATGATTTGAAGAATGATTATGGGGCGTCTATATGGGCTAGAACTGTTACTATGATTCATCAGAATGTAAAAGGATGTAGTGTAGAAGTTTTAACACCAGATTTTAAAGGTCATAAGCCATCAATTTTAAAAGTATTTAATTCACAACCAGAAATTTTTTCACATAATGTAGAGTGTGTTAAAAGAATATCTAAACAAGTTAGAGCTCAATCTGATTGGGATAGAACACTAGATGTCTTGAGAATGTCTGTAAATCATGGTTTGTTAACTAAAACTGGTATGATGGTAGGCCTCGGAGAAACAGATAAGGAAGTGTATAATACGATGGATGAAGTTTTTCAAGTTGGAGTTAAAATTTTTAATATTGGTCAATATCTACAGCCAACTAAAAAGCATCTTCCTGTTGCTCGTTTTGTCCACCCTGATCAATTCAAAGAATATAAAGAATATGGCTTAAAATTAGGATTTAAAGTAGTAGAATCTGCCCCTTTAGTAAGGTCATCATACCACGCAGATGAGCAAGTAGAATCATTTGTAGAAAACAATTAGGACATGACACTGAAAAATCAAAGACTGACATTTTGCCATAATAATAACTTTTGGTCTAATATTTGTAGTAGATAAATATATATGAGTATTAAAGAAAATAAAGAATTATATCCAATATTGCCATTAAGGAATACAGTGTTATTCCCTCAACAAATTATTCCAATTTACATAGGTAGAGAGCAATCTCTTGACTTGGTGAATGATTTGCAGGAAGCCAAAGATAAGCATATTGTTGTTGTTGCGCAGAAAGATAGCACTGTAGAAGTTCCTCAATTAGAAGATTTATATCATTGGGGAACTTTAGCAAATATCATGAAGGTTTTTGATATGCCTGATGGGTCAAAGTCGGCGATTGTTCAAGGATTGGATAGAGTCAAAATTGATTCTAAAGTAGATAATGATAAATATCTCAAAGCAATGATTAATAGGAATGTGGAAATCGTTGAATATGGTTCAGAATTAGATACTATGACTGCAAATTTACATACAATATTTAGGCAGCTTATAGATATTGCCCCTTACTTATCAGATGAGCAAGCAGATATTCTTACTAGCATTCAGAATCCTGGTAAATTGGCAGATAAGGCGATTTCTTTAATCAATATTCCTATTAAAGAGAAACAGGAGATATTAGCTTCAATTGATGTAAAGAAAAGACTTGAAAAGACTATCGTTATTATAACAAGAGAAATTCAAAGAATTCAATTAGGTGAGAAAATTCAATCAGAGGTTCAAGACGAGATTTCTAAATCTCAAAGAGAATATTATCTTAGAGAACAAATGAAAGCAATTCAGAAAGAGTTGGGAGAGGATGAACCTAGCATAGAAGTTGATGAAATTAATGATAAAATTGTTGAAGCTAAAATGCCTAAGGATGTACATCAGGTTGCGATGAAGGAATTAAAAAGATTGAAGAGAATTCCAACGCATTCTCCAGAATACACTGTATCTAGGACATATTTAGATTGGTTAACTGAGCTTCCTTGGAATAAAGAATCAAAGGATAATAATGATTTAGACCTTTCTAAGAAAATATTAGATGAAGATCATTACGGATTAGATAAAATTAAAGAAAGAGTTTTAGAACATTTAGCTGTAAGAAATTTGAAATCTATTAGAAGTAAAAAGGGAGATAAAATTAAAAGTCCCATCTTATGTTTTTCTGGTCCTCCTGGAACAGGGAAGACATCAATAGGGAAGTCTATAGCTAATGCAATGGGTAGGGAATTTGTAAGAATATCATTAGGTGGAGTTAGAGATGAAGCTGAAATTAGAGGGCATAGAAGAACATATATAGGAGCTTTACCTGGTAGAATTATTGCTAGTTTAAAGAAAGCAGGAACAAAAAATCCAATTTTTATGTTAGATGAAATTGATAAACTGGGCACTGACTTTAGAGGTGATCCTTCAAGCGCATTATTAGAAGTACTTGACCCTGAGCAAAACTTCTCATTTAATGATCACTATTTAGAAGTTGATTTTGACCTTTCTCAAATTATGTTTATTACTACAGCAAATAGAGTTGATCAAATTCCAGGTCCATTAAGAGATAGGATGGAGATTTTAGATTTTTCTGGATATATTCTAGATGAAAAAGTAGAAATTGCAAAACGACACCTTATTCCTAAGCAAATTAAAGAACATGGTTTAAAGAAAAATGAAATTAAATTTTCAGATAATGGGGTCAAATTAGTTATTGATTCATTTACTAGAGAGGCGGGGGTAAGAAATTTAGAAAGAGAAATTGCAAATTTATGTAGAAAAGTAGCAAAAGATATTTCTATTAGATCTAAAAAGAGTGCAAACCTTTCTGAAAAAAATATTTTAAATTACTTAGGCCCGAAAAAGTTTATATCAGAAGTGGCTGAAAGACTTAAAAAACCAGGTGTAGCAGTTGGTTTGGCTTGGACTGGTTTTGGTGGTGATATATTATTTGTAGAAGCTACGAAAATGCCAGGCAAAGGGAATTTTAAAATGACTGGTCGGCTTGGAGATGTTATGAAAGAGTCCGCAGAAGCAGCTTTTTCTTATGTTAGAGCTAATATAGATAAATTTGATATTGAAAAAGATTTTTATAAGAAATATGATATACATATTCATGTTCCTGCTGGAGCTATACCTAAAGATGGTCCATCGGCAGGAGTAACAATGGTTACGGCCATTATTTCATTGTTGACAAATAAACCTGTAAATAATGAACTTGGTATGACGGGTGAAATTTCTTTAAGAGGAAATGTTCTTCCTATTGGAGGTCTTAAAGAAAAATCTACGGCTGCTCATAGATCTGGTTTAAAACATATTTTGGCACCATATTTAAATGAAAAAGATCTTGACGAGGTCCCTGAAAAAGTTAAAAAAGATTTAAAAATTACTTTTGTAAAAGAAGTAGAGGATGTTATAAAATTAGCCTTATCTTGATTGGGCGATTAACTCAGTTGGTTCAGAGTGCCTCCCTTACAAGGAG
>CETU01085786.1_pt1 | contig 21947 bp, 16 predicted proteins | sample 356531 | NCBI WGS metagenome assembly CETU01 (sample SAMEA2623488, study PRJEB7988) | marine metagenome | isolation source: saline water (ENVO:00002010), including
ATTAGCCTGTTATCCCTAGAGTAACTTTTATCCGTTGAGCGACGGCCTTTCCACGCAGCACCGTCGGATCACTAAAACCGACTTTCGTCTCTGCTTGACATGTCAGTCTCGCAGTCAAGCTCCCTTATGCTTTTACACTCTATGGTTGATTTCCGTCCAACCTGAGGGAACCTTTGTGCACCTCCATTACCTTTTGGGAGGTGACTGCCCCAGTCAAACTGCCCGCCTGAAACTGTCATCTTACCGGATAACGGTTAAGACTGAGCTTTCTAGCTTACCAAGAGTGGTATCTCACTGATGGCTCCCCTCTTCCCGGAAGAAAAGGTTCGTAGCCTCCCACCTAAGCTGCGCAAAATAAGCTTGAAAGCAATTCCAGGTTACAGTAAAGCTTCATAGGGTCTTTCTGTCCGTGTGCAGGTAAGCCGCATCTTCACAGCTAGTTTTATTTCACCGAGTCTCTCTCTGAGACAGTATCCAGATCGTTACACCTTTCGTGCGGGTCGGAACTTACCCGACAAGGAATTTCGCTACCTTAGGACAGTTATAGTTACTGCCGCCGTTCACCAGGGCTTCAGTTGTTAGCTTCATCAAAGATTGACCAACTTCTTTAACCTTCTGGCACTGGGCAGGTGTCAGCCCCCATACGTCGTCTTACGACTTTGCGGAGACCTGTGTTTTTGGTAAACAGTCGCCTGGATCTCTTTACTGTGGCCCCCTGAGGGGCACTCTTTCTTCCGAAGGTACAGAGCCAATTTGCCGAGTTCCTTAGAGAGAGTTATCTCGCTCCCCTTAGTTTATTCAACCCACTCACCTGTGTCGGTTTACGGTACAGGTAGTCTAGACTCAAAGTCGAATGAGCTTTTCTTGGAATAAATAGCATCAAACAACAACAGGTTTATCCAAACTGCCAAGTGTGGCTGTTGTGTAGAGTGTTATTTGTTCGTCCCTCAGGACTAAGCCTAGACTAGTGAAGGAATATAAACCTTCTTGCCATCAATTACGCCTTTCGGCCTCACCTTAGGTCCTGACTGACCCTGCGCGGACGAGCCTTGCGCAGGAACCCTTGAGTTTTCGGGGCATTGGATTCTCACCAATGTTTACGTTACTCAATCTGACATTCTCACTTCCGTCCTGTCGACCGCGGCTTACGCGCTTGGCTTCCCCCTGGACGGAACGCTCCTCTACCCTACATCATCTATATGATGTAGCCACAGCTTCGGCAAAAAACTTAGTTCCGGTCATTTTCGGCGCGAAAACGCTTGATCAGTGAGCTATTACGCACTCTTTAAAGGGTGGCTGCTTCTAGGCAAACCTCCTGATTGTCACTGCATTTTTACCTCCTTTGCCACTTAGCTTTTATTTAGGAGCCTTAGCTGGTGGTCTGGGCTGTTTCCCTTTTGACTACGGAGCTTATCCCCCGCAGTCTCACTGGCCGATTGAAAGCGTTCTAGGTATTCCGAGTTTGCAACAGATTGGTACCGCTTTCGCAGCCCGCACCGAGACAGCGCTTTACCCCCTAGAAGCCCATAATCAACCGCTGCGCCTCAACGCATTTCGAGGAGAACCAGCTAGCTCCAAGTTCGATTGGCATTTCACCCCTAACCACAACTCATCCGTCGATTTTTCAACATCGGTCGGTTCGAACCTCCACTTCGTATCACCAAAGCTTCATTCTGGTCATGGTTAGATCACCTGGGTTCGGGTCTAGAAGAAGGGACGAGAGCCCTTATCAGACATGCTTTCGCTTTGGCTTCGATGGAAAATCTTAACCTGCCACTTCTTCTAAGTCGCCAGATCATTCTTCAACAGGCATGCGGTCAGATGTGTTCATCCTCCCACAAATTGTAAGCATACGGTTTCATGTTCTATTTCACTCCCCGTAAAGGGGTTCTTTTCACCTTTCCCTCGCGGTACTATTCGCTATCGGTGACCTAGGAGTATTTAGCCTTACGAGGTGGTCCTCGCAAATTCATACGGGATTTCACGTGTCCCATACTACTCGGGAGCCAAACGGCGGTTGTTGGTAGTGATTCAACGACTGGACTTTCACCATCTATGGTACAGGTTTCAGCTGTTTCGTTTCTCATTCCATGCAGTGCCATATGTTTGGTCCCATGACCTGGTCTTTACATTACTGTCAAAGTCCTTTTAGGCTGTTCCCATTCCGCTCGCCGCTACTTTGGGAATCGCTTTTGCTTTCTTTTCCTTTGGCTACTAAGATGTTTCAGTTCACCAAGTTGTCTTTCTCTTCTCTATGAATTCAAGAAGGAATGCTTTGGGTTGCCCCATTCGGGAATCCTCGGATCAAAGCATACGTCCTGCTCCCCGAGGCATATCGTCGGTTGTCACGCCCTTCATCGGCTCTAGGTCCCTAGGTCTCCACCATATGCCCTTTATTGATTGATTTTGTTTTATGTGTCGAAATAACCACAATTCTAATTGACCTTTTAAATTAAAGGTTTGGCTGGAGGTAAGCGGACTCGAACCGCTGGCGTCTGCCTTGCAAAGGCAGCGCTCTACCAACTGAGCTATACCCCCGTGCCATGGGCTATTCAGGACTTGAACCTGAGACCTCACCCTTATCAGGGGTGCGCTCTAACCACCTGAGCTAATAGCCCGTAGCGTGGTGCATTTCTTCTCAAGCAATGGCAAGCCAATTGTTTTAAGAAATGCGCGCTTGTTTCATCTTTAAAAAGGAGGTATTCCAGCCACACCTTCCAGTACGGCTACCTTGTTACGACTTCACCCCAGTCACCAACCCTGCCTTCGGCATCCTCGTCCCAATGGGTTCGAGTAACGACTTAGGGAAGAGTCGGCTTCCATGGTGTGACGGGCAGTGTGTACAAGACCCGGGAACGTATTCACCGCTGTATAGCTGACCAGCGATTACTAGCGATTCCACCTTCATGTACTCGAGTTGCAGAGTACAATCCGAACTGAGATAAGGTTTTTGAGATTGGCTAGCCTTCGCAGGATCGCAGCTCATTGTCCTTACCATTGTAGTACGTGTGTAGCCCAGGATGTAAGGGGCATGCTGACTTGACATCATCCACACCTTCCTCCGATGTTGGTCGGCAGTCTCTCTTAAGCACTCAGTGAGCAACAAGAGACATGGGTTGCGCTCGTTACGAGACTTAACTCGACATTTCACAACACGAGCTGACGACAGCCATGCACCACCTGTCATTTCATCCCGAAGGAGGCTCCTCTTTCAAGGAGTTTTGAAATGATTTCAAACCCTGGTAAGGTTCTTCGTGTTGCATCGAATTAAACCACATACTCCACCGCTTGTGCGGGTCCCCGTCAATTCCTTTGAGTTTCACTTTTGCAAGCGTAATCCCCAGGCGGGAAACTTCACGCGTTAGCTTGACCACCGCTCGTTGTATTTCGCTCGGCAGTGAGTTTCCATCGTTTACGGCTAAAATTACTAGGGTATCTAATCCTAATCACTCCTTTAGCTTTCGTCTCTGAGCGTCAGGTAAAGCCCAGTACAGTGCCTTCGCCATATTGGTGTTCCTCCCGATATCTACGCATTTCACCGCTCCACCGGGAATTCCCTGTACCTCTACTTCCCTCAAGTATAGAAGTTTCCTTTGCTGGATCTCGGTTGAGCCGAGGCATTTAACAAAAGACTTTCTATACAGCCTACAGACGCTTTACGCCCAATCATTCCGAATAACACTTGCATCCTCCGTATTACCGCGGCTGCTGGCACGGAGTTAGCCGATGCTTATTCCTCGAATACCGTCAGAGCTTCTTCTTCGAGAAAAGAAGTTTACAACCCGCAGGCCGTCATCCTTCACGCAGCGTCGCTCCGTCAGACTTTCGTCCATTGCGGAAAATTCCCCACTGCTGCCTCCCGTAGGAGTTTGGACCGTGTCTCAGTTCCAATGTGGCTGTTCATCCTCTCAGACCAGCTACTGATCGTCGCCTTGGTGTGCCATTACCACACCAACTAGCTAATCAGACGCAAGATCATCCCTCGGCGAAATTCTTTCACTCCACAGCGTATCGGGTATTAGCTCTCGTTTCCAAGAGTTGTCCCCGACCGAGGGGCAGATTCTTACGTGTTCCTCACCCGTTCGCCACTCTTCCACATTCCGAAGAATGCTTCATCGTTCGACTTGCATGTGTTATGCACGCTGCCAGCGTTCCTTCTGAGCCAGGATCAAACTCTCCTTGATGTGTTTGAGAAGATTAGAAAAACTAAAGCTTCCATTCACGAGTATAGCGTGTTGCCGAACTGGCCATGCACTTCTGCCTCTTTCACAAAAAGAAAACATTTAAATCCGAAAAAAAAGCAATATATAAATATAGATAGAAAACTGTGTTACGCTTTATTTGTTAATATAGAAATGTTGTTTTTACATTAAAATTTTATAAAAATTTCCCTATGAACCAAGACAAAGATATCCAAACATTGTAAAAAGAAAAGCAGGAATTAGAAACACAGCTCGCACGGGTCAAAGCGGACCATCGTACTTTGCAAGCAATTCATCAATCAACAAATGAGAAAGTCGATGAGCTGGCGCATGGGCTCCGAACAAATGAATCACAGATTTTACAATTGGTTGATCAAGTTCTTAGCTTAACGAATCAAATTTCGAGTTTAATGGAAGCTAATGAGCACTTAACCTTTGTTCAAATATTAAATTTAAACTTAAAATATATTTGCCAGAGCTCTGTACCCGTAAAATTAGTATTGGGAGGGACCGTGGCGTATAAAGCCTATGGTCGATACTCGAAGTCGAATGACTCAAATACAAATTCCCAACCGACGTTTTCACTAATGGCGAATACCGATCCGGATATTGAAACATTATCACCAGAACCAAATACAAAAAGTTACCAAAAAGTGGTCGAGGCGAGCGCGGTACCGATCCAGCAAATCAAGATTCCAAATAATGGAATCTGGCTACCTTTCTAATATAATTTTATTTAAAATATGTCGCACCAAAAACAGTGGGTCGTGACATTTTGTTATAAGATCCATGAAAAATTAAAATCTCATTCCAAAATTCTTAACCCAATAGATATAAATATCTATTTTAGGTTAGGACAATCTCCAGAGGTTTCTACTTGATCCTCCGGAGAGGTACTAAAAAAGATAAAAAAAAGAACAAGTTCGTCTTAACTTATATAAGCTATTTTATTATGAGGAATTTTAAAATCCCTCATAAACACAATATTTTAATTTAATTTGCAATTAATGATTCAAGAATAATTTCTACGGAACGTGTTGAATCATCATTAGCGGTAATCCCATATGTTGACATTGTTGGATCACAGTTTGAATCAAGTAATGTAATTGTTGGAATCCCTAAACGCTGGCATTCATTTACAGCATTTTTCTCGTGTGGTTGCCCTACAATAACTACAAGATCAGGTAATTCAGATAAGCCACGTAATCCACCAAAGAATTTCTCAAGGCGTGCACGTTGCTTTTTAAGTTGAAGAATAGCTTTTTTTGAAAGACCTGATTCCTTACCATCTTCGCTTAACTGCTTATCTAAACGATTTAATTTTTGAAGACACATTGACATTGTTTTCCAATTTGTAAGAAGACCACCAACCCAACGTGTACTTACATAATGTCCATTTACTTCTTGAGCTGTAGTTTCAATAATTGGAGCAATCTGTGGACGTGTTCCTACAAATAAGACATTTTTGGCACGCTTTAAAACCGGACGGGCTTTTTCTAAATCATCGAGTGTTTGTACAAGATCAAGAATATGTACACCATTTTTTGTTTCATGGATATACGGTGCCATTTTTGAATTCCAACGCCCTACTTGGTGACCAAAATGTACACCAGCCTCTAAAAATGCTTCTAACTTTGTCATAATAAAATTTTACAATAAAAATAAATTAACATTCACGAAAGCTATAATATATAAATTTTTAGCTTAGATGCCCAAATCATAGCATAAAACAAAAAGACTGTATATGTTGGACCATTATTAACCTTTGCCACCTCAAAATAGAGATGGCAATAAAATGGAACAAGTTAAACGATAAATAAAATATTAAACATAAAGACCTGTTCCCGCAGGAATAAGACGACCTAAAATAACATTTTCTTTAAGCCCAGTTAGCCAATCAATTTGACCTTCTACAGCAGCGCGCGTTAAAACACGTTTAGTTTCCTGGAAACTTGCAGCTGCGATAAAACTCTCTGCAGCTAAAGATGCACGAGTAATACCAAGCAAAATTGGACGATATTGTACTGGATTTGATCCTTTCTTTGCTTCAAATTGTTCTACACGACGTAAATCAATTACATCACCAGGTAATAAATTTCTTTCACCTGGATCAGTAATTAAAACATAAGTAGTCATTTGACGAACAATAATTTCAATATGTTTATCCGAAATAAACACACCTTGTGATCCATATACTGCTTGGACTTCATTCACTAACATACGGCGAATTTCTTGAAGACTGCGACGGCAACCCTCACGTAAACCATATATCTTTGAATAAAATAAGAAAAGTGTTGCTAATTGTGCATGCATACTTGAAGCAATTTTCTCGACCGGTTCTCGAGCCTCTAATAATTCATCAACTTTTGGTAACCCTTGAACAATATCACCAGCATCCGATTCAAATGAAAGAAGTGTTCCAAAAGGAACATCTTTTTGTATTAATTGACCCTGGTCCACTAATAATGAGGAACCACTTGACATTGCATATGAATATACACGACGTAAAATAATTGATGTTTCACCAATATGAATTACTTGTCCGCCATACGGTGTTCGAATCCCTGGCATTAATTCATCACCAACACGTAAATATTGACCAAGTACGACTAAACATTTTTCACCTGAACGCTTAAACCCATGCTGATTTTGTTTTGTAATAGCAAGACCTGGGAGACGAATTTCACCCTCTAATCCATAGTAAAAATTTAAATTTTTATTAGGCGTAGTTAAAGTACCGTTTTGTGTTGAATAAACTTCCATTGGAAGTTGGTACTCTAAAGAATCTTGTGAAATTGGCCAACCAGTAGTTATAAGGTTACTTGCTAATGGAAAACGATTTGGCTTTTCATGTCTAGATTTAATACTTAAACTAGTTGATAGCAAACGTTGGCAAACTTTTTGCCAATTTAAGAAATGATCACCATTATTAGCATTTATTACTTTAGTTTGTACTAAATCTTGTACTGGTCCTGTTTGACAAATTTGTGAAGCATCTTTATATGGCTGTACTAGTGAAACTGATGCATTAAAATTTACAGATTTATTTTTATACGAATTTGTACTAATTAATAAATCATTAGCAACATCTACGGGAATATTAATATTAGTATTACATACTAACGACTTATTTGTACTAACTCTAAAACACGACTTTCCAAGTTTAATTCGTAAACTAGAATCTTTTAAACCTTTTTTTCGAATACTTCGTAAACAACTATTACGCCAAAGTCCAAAAGTTTTATGGGCAAAAACATTTAAACAAGTGGATTTAAGAGCCTGCTTACTCTTCGAAGAAGAAGTAGGATAAATAAGTGGAATTTGGTAATTACCAGTAGTTTTAACCAGATTCAAATTATATTCAACTGGTACAGTAAATCCAGTTGTTGGATAATTTGAAAGTTTCCAAAGTCTAGTTACTGATTTATGCTCAGAATTTAATGTCACAATATTTAAATCTGAGTCCTGATTAGATACATCATAAGTAGACCCGAATTTATTGTGCGTTGTAAACCAATTTACCAACTTAGAATTAATTGAAATATCAAGTACTACACGTGATCCAAATAACTTACAATCACTTGGAATAAGTGCAGTATAACCATCGAATTTTGATAACGTTTCTGCAGTTAAAAAATTAACATTAGTATAAATAGGCAGTTCTAATTTCTGTCGATTTTTAACAAAAAGTCGAGATGGAGTTACCTTCGTTTTTAAACCAACAAGTTGATCAATTTGTGTAAATACTTGCTGTTGTTGTTTATAAACTGTTTTATAGGAAACAAAAGGTGTAACTTTTGGATGTGAAGAAATACCTTGATATTTTAATAATTTTTCTATTGCTGATTGATATGAATCACTAGGAGGACTATTTAAACCATTCTGACCAACAACCGGTTTAAAAGTAAACGGTTGAAATGTTTTATGGAAATAATCTCCACGGTAATTTAAATTATTACGTAATAATAAACCAGAAAGAATCCAAATAAAACCATAACCGACAAAAACTTTTGGTACTTGATTTACTGATTTATGTGATAAAGCTTTACTACTCTGTCGACTACGTGTAAAAGCAGTATTTTTATTGTAATAAATCTGGCCCGTATCAGGCGCAAGAAGTTGTTTTTCAACAACTTTCATATCACCAGATGTTTCCGGTAATTGTGAATCGGCATCAATACGTGACAACTCAGCAACACTTTGATGAAACATTACATATTGACCAGGATAAACAAATAGAAGTGTGAATGCTGGAAATTGAAGAATTACTGATTTAGATCGATCCGGTCTCGTAATTTTAATCGATACCGGCACAACCGTTAAAAATGCAGGTTCCCCAAATCGTGTTGTAACTTTTCGACCACGTGGTGTACCACTATAAGAAATAACTCCAGAATAAGGTGCATATACTTTTTCTGTGGCTTCACCTGCGAATACCCCACCTGTGTGGAATGTACGCATTGTGAGTTGTGTTCCAGGCTCTCCAATTGACTGAGCTGCAAGTACACCAACAGCCTCACCTAATTGGACTAATCTATGCTTTGATAAATCCCAACCATAACAAAGCTGACAAACAGAATTTAAACGGCATGTTAATGCAGAACGAACTACAACTTTAGGTAATTTAATTAATTGAGCTGCAAGGGCCGGTGAAATTTCTGTATTTTTACGAGCTAAATATTTTCCAGTTTGTTCATCAACTACGGGCTGTAATAAAACACGACCCATAATATTAGCATATTCATTTTTCTCAGAAGGTACTACTTCAAGACCTTCAGTTGTTTCACAATCTACTTGTTGAATAATTACACTCTGAGCAACATCTACTAAACGACGTGTTAAATACCCTGAATTGGCTGTACGTAAAGCTGTATCAACTAACCCTTTTCGTGCACCATAACATGAAATCATATACTCTGTTACAGTTAAACCTTCACGAAAATTACTACGAATTGGAAAGTCTAAAACTTGTCCTTGTTGATCAGCCATAAGACCACGCATTCCAACAAGTTGACGTACTTGTGAAATATTTCCACGTGCTCCAGAAAAAGCCATCATATATACAGGGTTAAAAATATCAGTTTCACGGAAGTGAGCAATTACTTCATTTTTTAATGTATCGTTTGTAGTGTTCCAAATATCCAGAGCTTTTTCTAAGCGCTCTACCGCTGTAATCTGTCCACGGGTATAACGTAGATCATTATCTAAAATATCTTTTTCTGCATTTTTCAAAAATACAGATTTTACTGGTGGAATACGTAAATCATCAATACCTAATGAAATACCCGCCAGTGTAGCGGAATGAAATCCTAGTGTTTTTAAATGGTCGACAAAACGGGTAGCTTTTTGCGTTCCGTAATTAAGTAAAACCCATTTAATTAAACGTTTCATTTCACTTTTATCAACCGTTCGGTTACAAAAAAAGGTTTTCATAAATGAGAGAATTCAAAATTAGTCGTCCAGGAGTTGTACGAAGATAGAATGTCGATAAAGACATACGATGCATTTGTGGTACATATCCAAAAACAGGTTCCACCGATGTTTCTGATGGGACTGCAAGTTGTAATGTTGATTGCATCGGGAATGAAGAAATCGGCCAAGATTCAGTTACAACAGCATCATAAATTAATGTGTTATGACCATTTGCTTGTACTCGGCCTTCAATTGGTAAAGAATTTTGACAATCAGAAGGAGCCTCAGCTTTTACCCAAACTAAATCATGAAGTTGTAATGCCCCTAATGAATAACGTTGAAGCACACGATCAAATGTTTCAAATACTTTAAACGTTGGTTTTATTACTTCTTTAGGTAGACGTACTTGATTAGTTTGTGAACTTGGCTTAATTTGTCGTCGGGTTGTTAAATAGTAAAATCCAAGAATCATATCTTGACTTGGAAGGATACTTGGTTCACCCGTAGCAGGAGAAAGCCAGTTATGAGTAGCTAACATTAATAAACGTGCTTCAGCTCTAGCTTCTAATGATAATGGAATATGAACAGCCATTTGGTCACCATCAAAATCGGCATTAAAAGCAGGACATACTAAAGGGTGTAATTGAATTGCACGTCCAGAAAGTAAAATTGGTTCAAATGCCTGAATCCCTAAACGGTGTAATGTCGGTGCACGGTTTAACAATAATGGATGAGCATATACAACATGTTCAAGAATATCCCAAACTTTTTGAGTACGTTTCTGAATTAAATTCTTAGCTGCACGGATATTACGAACAACACCATGCTCAAGTAATGCTTGAATAATAAAGGGATGAAATAACTCTAAAGCCATTTCACGTGGTAAACCACATTGGTGTAATCGTAATTTAGGTCCAACTACAATAACTGAACGTCCTGAATAATCAACACGTTTTCCTAATAAATTTTGTCTGAAACGACCATGTTTACCTTCAATAATTGCCGTTAATGATTTAAAAACAGTCTTATTCGGGCGTTGGGCAGGTTTTTCAAGACGTCCATTATCAATAATGGCATCAGCAGCTTCTTGCAAGAGACAAAGATCATGTCGGATAAGTAGATCTGGTAAGAATTCAGCATCAAATAGATTACAAAATTTGTCAAAACGAATCTTTCGATAAATTAACCTACGATATAAATCATTTAAATCAGAAGCAGCAAAACGACCACTTGCCATTTGAATCATTGGTCGTAAATCTGGTGGTAAAACCGGGAAAACAAAAACAATCATCCATTCTGGACGTAATTGTTTACGCGCTAATAAACGAACATAATGTAAGCGTTTTGCTAATTTTTTAATCTTTGCATTTAATCCACGATTACGTTGACCTTGACGCGTTAATTTTAAATTACGTAAATGTTTAATATTTTCTTCTTGTTCTTCTTCTGTCGGTTCCCAACCTGGATTTAAATCTGAAACTTGATCCATACCAAAACGATCTAACTCATCAAAAGTAGTTTCAATATACTTTTTACGAGATTTCGAATGATATGTCTTAACTTTTTGACATAAACGTGTGCTAAGCATACGCTCCATAAAAGGTAAGTCTAATTGACTAAGAAGTGCATGAGCAGCTTCCGCACCACAATTTTCTGTTGTTCGTGGTTCTAAAGGTAACCCATATTTTGTTTTTGGATGCTCCCCATGTGTCCAAGCATCAATATTCCAGACAGCTTCAATATCTAATTCATCTTTGCTAATCTCCCCCATCCCAAGTTCAAAACTTGATCTTTGAGGCATATGGCCTAAACCTGTATGAATAGCTTCCCATTCATCAATATACCATTCGGTTCCACCATGTAAAAAATAGTTCATTACACCAGCTGAAGATGGTGTATAGGAATCAAAGTGAAGTAACTCATCTGTTTGCCCAGCACTAATATTTAATAATACTGATAAAATATTTGGCGTATTACGGAAATACCATAAATGCGCAACAGGTTTACGTAAACGAATACAACCCATACGATAGCGACGAACTTTTGAATCGGTTGGTTCAACTCCACAGGTCGGGCAAACATAACCTGCTGAATCATCATTTGCTATAAAAGTAGTACTTTCATCAAGAGGAATAACTCCAGGCTTTTGTAATGGTTTACGACGTCGTGTTTTTCCACATGAACATTCATTATTTACAATTGATCCAAAAATTCGTTCGCAAAACAAACCATCACGCTCAGGTTTAAATGTTCGATAATTAATGGTGTCAGCTTTTGTAATCTCCCCAACAAGTTGGTTATTCGGGAGTACACGCAACGACCACCGTTCAATTTCTTTAGGGGACGCGACTTGGATTTGAATATAATCAATATCGTGACTCATAATAATTTAAGTTGGATAGATAAAAAAATTATCTGATTCATATACAAAAACTTGTATACATATAACAGATTTTGAAATGTTGTCCATTTCTTTAGAAATGTTCACTTTTAATTAGAAGGAATTTGAGAAAGACTAATATCGAGACAAAGACCACGTAATTCACATACTAATACTTTAAATGATTCAGGAACACCTGGTTTTGGTAGTAAATTTCCACGAATAATCGACATAAAAGCAAGATTACGACCACGCATATCGTCGGACTTGATTGTTAATAATTCTTGTAATGTATATGCTGCACCAAATCCTTCAAGTGCCCAAACTTCCATTTCTCCTAAACGTTGGCCACCATGTTTTGAACGACCACCTAATGGTTGCTGTGTCACAAGTGAATAAGGGCCAGTTGAACGAGCATGGATTTTATCGTCTACTAAGTGAACTAATTTTAAGATATATGGATATCCTACAGTAACAGGTTGGTCAAATGGGTAACCTGTTCGACCATCAAATAAGATACTTTTCCCTGGTGACTCAGGGCGGAATACCCATTTTTGATTTGTTGCACAACGAGCTTTATATAATTGCTGATAGACAAATCCACGGGATACTTCATCACCGTGCATTTCATCAAACGGTAAAACTTTATAATTTTGCTCTAAAGTATGAGCTGCTAACCCAAGAAGACATTCAAAAATTTGACCCACATTCATACGAGAAGGTACACCTAATGGATTTAAGACCATATCTACAGGTGTTCCATTTTGTAAGAATGGCATATCTTGGCGCGGTAAAATATTTGAAATAATTCCCTTGTTTCCATGGCGACCTGCAATTTTATCACCAACTTGAACTTTACGCTTTTGTACTAAGAAAATATGTACCGAACCAACAGATTCATATGAATCTAATTCTTCGTTATATTTAGTTTTTTCAAATAATGTTCGACATTCTAATACGCGACCTGTCACCCCACTTGGGACCACCAATGGAGTATCTTTTACATCACGTGTTGCTCCTCCAAAAATAGCACGAAGTAAACGACCTTCTGGAGTATTCTCAGATTCTTGTTGTGGCGAAACTTTTCCAACAAGAATATCACCTGGTTCAACCCATGTTCCAACTTTAATAACCCCAAATTGATCAAGATGGGTATTTTTTTCAACTTTAGAGGTGATATATTCTTGACCATCACGTGTACGGGAAGTTGAAATATCATAACGTTCAATATGAACAGATGTAAAAACATCATCAAACACTAAACGTTCACTTACTAAAACAGCATCCTCAAAGTTATATCCTTCCCACGGCATATAGGCCACAAGAAGATTCTTTCCAAGGGCTAACTCGCCAGCCACCGTCGATGCAGTATCAGCTAAACATTCACCAGCATGAACCCAAGTATTTGGTACAACACTTGGACGTTGATGCATACATGTATCTTGGTTTGAGCGTTGATATGTTGTAAGTGAAATTGTTTCACGTTTAAAAGTAGGTTCATTTACAAATTGACCCACTGCTGATTTTTCAGTTAATACATCAATACGTTGTGCATCTGCATATAAGACATATCCACTCTTACGAATACGTGCAACTGCTCCCGAATCATGTGTAACACGAGCTTCTAATCCAGTTCCAACAAAAGCACGTTGTGGTGTTAAAAGAGAAACAGCTTGACGTTGCATATTTGAACCCATTAATGCACGGTTTGCATCATCATGCTCCAAAAATGGGATCAATGCTGTAGCAATTGACATAAATTGAATTGGACATAATCCTAAGAAAGTAATTTCACTTGGATCAGTTTCAATAAATTCACGGCGTGTACGAGCGGGAACACGAGCTGCTGTCATTTGTGTATCCGCTGCTGCAACAATGACTTTATCCTCAGACGAAGCATTCAATAAGAAAAAACCATCATCCTGATCAGCTTTTTCTGATTCCATAAGAATATATGGACTTTCTAAAAAGCCATCAGAATTAACACGCGCATATGCCGCAATAGAACCGACTAATCCAGCATTTTTCCCTTCGGGGGTTTCAATTGGACAAATACGACCATAATAACTTGGATGAATACCGCGAACAATCAGACCCGCACGATCACGGTGTAAACCACCAGGCCCTAATGAACTTAAACGACGTTTATGGGTAATTTCTGCTAATGGATTTGTCTGATCCATAAACTGTGATAATTGGTTGGAGCCAAAAAATTCTTTGAAAACAGATCCAACAATTTGTGTTCGGATAAGTGATGGAAGAGCAACACCCAAACGTTTTTGTCGTAATAGTGTTTCATCACTAATACGTGTGTGTACACTACGCTCTAAACGATTTAATCCTAATCGAAATTGTGTTTGAATTAGCTCTCCAGCTAAACGTGCACGACGGTTTTTTAAATGATCAATGTCATCTAAAAATTGGCTTTCTCCATTACTTACACGAAGAAGATAATCTACACCTGCAAGAACATCCTCTGGCATTAAAGTTAAAGAAGGAAGATTATGACGCATACGTAATTTACGATTAATACGTTTACGGCCAACCTCACTTAAGCTATAACGTCGAGCATGAAAAAAATGAGTAAATAAAAACTTCTTTGCTTTTAAAACACTTCCAGCACGATGTGGGAACATTAATGCAGTCATCATAACCATGGCATCTTCACAAGATTTTGGCTTTAAAAGAGATTCAGTAAATACTAATGCATTTGGATCACTTACAACTGCACAAACTTGTTTAAAATTAAAACCAAGTGCTGCTAATAGAAGGGTAACAGGTAATTTACGTAAATTATCAATACACGCATAAACTTCAGGATTACGTGGTACTGTTTCAAGACGAAGCCACGAACCATAAGAAGATAAAAAACTTACTAAATGTGAACGACGATTCTTTTGATCAAACTGTGCTTTAATATATACCCCTGGACAACGCACAATTTGGTGAACAATGACACGCGGTGATCCATTAATAATAAATGTTCCATGCTCGGTCATTAATGGAAGATCACAGAAGGTTACTGGTAACACACAACTCACATCTAAACTTTGTGAAGAAATATGAACAGGTACCACAAGCTGACTACTATATGTTTCCATATTATGAATCGCCTCTTGCGGTGTATAACTTGGTGCCTTTAAATAAAAATCTTGAGCTAAAAAAGATACAGAAATATAACGGTTCGTCGGTTGTCGGATACTTATTCCTAACGAATTTCCAATAATTGGAGAAACAAATTCAAGTTCGCGACGAATCCCAGTCTCTAAAAAAAGACGAAAACTTTTCCGTTGTGCATCAAGAAAATCAGGGATGGCCACTTTTTGACGAAACAAAATCATATAGATATGAATAAATGATTGATTATAAATCGAGAAATTTATTTTAATGCTATTTGAAAATAACCAGGTCTAAAATGCAGAGTTGATAAACAGACCAAAATGTTGTAATCTATAGAGTATAAAATTGAGTTACAAAAAATGGCGGTGTAGCCAAGTGGTAAGGCAGAGGACTGCAAATCCTTTATCCCCCAGTTCGAATCTGGGCACCGCCTAAAAGAGATAAGTATATATAGTTAAATTTCTTCGGATTCAGAAGAAAAAATAAGTATTAATTAATACCCTCTAAGACAATTTAGAGGTTTATTATTGATAATAATTGTCGTAAATATTAAAAAATTAAGTCTTTGTTACATGTTACGGAGGCCTACAATTGTCCAAAAAAATATTTATAAGTGCTGCTTCTTTTCAGCCCTGACACAGTTCAAAATCTTTTTCCGACAAAAGTAGGACTACTCTAAGTATATTTTTTTGTGGATATAAAAGCAAGTTCTTTATTCACACAGAAAAATAAGTATTTATAATATCTGCATATATTTGGATTGAGAACCAATAGAAAGTTGGAAAACAATCACAAATATAAAAGCAGAATTATAAAAATGGTCGGACTAAAATTACTCAATAATTGTTGATACTACACCTGCACCAACAGTACGTCCACCTTCACGAATTGCAAAACGCATTCCGTTTTCAATTGCAATTGGCTGAATAAGCTCTACAATCATTTTTACACGGTCACCAGGCATTACCATAGTTGCCTCATCACCCTCATCAGTTTTGAATGATTCAATTTTTCCTGTTACATCAGTTGTACGAACATAGAATTGAGGACGGTATCCTGGGAAGAATGGAGTGTGTCGTCCACCCTCTTCTTTTGTAAGAACGTATACTTGAGATTCAAATTTTGTGTGTGGCTTAATTGTCCCTGTTTTTGCAAGTACCATTCCACGCTCAATCTCATCTTTTTGCACTCCACGAAGAAGTACTCCAACGTTATCTCCCGCTACACTTTCATCAAGAGTCTTTTGGAACATCTCAAGACCTGTAACAGTTACTTCACGTGTATCACCAAGACCTACGATCTCTACTACATCTCCAACTTTAACTGTCCCACGCTCAACACGTCCAGTTGCTACTGTACCACGACCAGTAATTGAGAATACATCTTCAACAGCCATAAGGAATGTCTTTTCTGTATCACGCTCAGGTGTAGGAATGTACTGGTCTACCTGTTCCATTAAGTTGAAAATCTTATCTACCCACTTGTTCTCACCAGCAGCAATAGCTGAGTTTTCTGTTAATGCTTCTAATGCAAGAAGTGCAGATCCAGCTACTACTGGAATATCATCACCAGGGAATTCGTAGCTGCTAAGTGTATCACGTACTTCAAGCTCTACGAGCTCAAGAAGTTCATCATCATCAACTTGGTCTTCTTTGTTAAGGAACACAACCATGTTAGGTACTCCAACTTGCTTCGCAAGAAGGATGTGCTCTTTAGTTTGTGGCATTGGTCCGTCAGCACCTGATACTACAAGAATTGCACCATCCATTTGCGCAGCACCTGTAATCATGTTTTTAACATAGTCAGCGTGACCTGGACAGTCTACGTGTGCATAGTGGCGAGTTTCTGTTTCATACTCTACGTGTGCAGTGTTAATAGTAATTCCACGTGCTTTTTCTTCCGGAGCTGAGTCAATATCAGCATATCCTTTACCACCTTGCTTTCCACCAGATGCAGACATTGCCATAGTAATTGCTGCAGTAAGAGTTGTCTTTCCGTGGTCAACGTGACCAATTGTTCCAATATTTACGTGTGGTTTTGTACGTTCAAACTTTTCGCGTGCCATAATTTAAAATAAGTTAAAATCAATTTGATTTTGGCTAAAAATATTCAGATTTCTATAATTAGAATCGGAAATGTGCAAAAGCTTTATTTGCTTCTGCCATACGGTGAGTATCTTCACGCTTACGGATAGCCCCACCTGTATTATTTGCTGCATCCATAATTTCTGCAGCGAGCTTTACTACCATACTACGCCCAGAACGTGCACGTGCAGCAACAAGAAGCCAACGAAGAGCAAGAGCTGTTCCACGATCAGACTTAACTTCAAGTGGTACTTGAAGTACAGCTCCACCTACACGGCGAGATTTTACTTCAACTTTTGGTGTAATGTTTAAAACAGCCTGACGAAGTACCTCAAGTGGATCTTGTGATGTTGTTTCTGAAATATGAGTCATTGCTTCGTAAAAAATACGGTATGCAACACTTTTTTTACCTTTCTTTAAAAGGTGGCTTACTAAAAGACTTACTAAGCGGCTTTGATATACTGGATCCGGCGCAACCGGACGCTTTTTTGCAACTTTTCTACGAGACATAAGGTCAATTAAACGTTTAAATATTAACTAGAAGAAAAACGAAAAAGATACTATTTATCCTTTTGGACGTTTTACTCCATATTTTGAACGGCCTTGTAAACGACCTTTTACACCTGCAGTATCAAGTGAACCACGAACGATATGATAACGTACTCCTGGTAAGTCTTTTACACGACCACCACGTACTAATACTACAGAGTGTTCTTGAAGGTTGTGTCCAATTCCTGGAATATATGCTGTTACTTCGATCCCAGTTGTTAAACGAACACGGGCTACTTTACGAAGTGCAGAATTTGGTTTTTTTGGTGTTGTTGTATAAACACGTGTACAAATACCACGACGTTGCGGACATGATTGTAACGCTGGTGATTTTGTCTTCTTTTCGATTTTGATTCGCTGTGAGCGAATTAACTGTTGAATCGTTGGCATAACTAAAATTATTCTTTATAAAGAAATTGTAAAAATCCTAAAATACGAGCTTGCTTTACTGCTTTAGCAAGTTGACGTTGCTGTTTTGCAGTTACACCCGTTAAACGACGTGGTAAAATTTTACCTTGTTCCGTAATAAAACGGCGGAGAAGATCAACATTTTTGTAATTAATGATCTCGCCAGCGTTAATTGGAGACGTGCGTTGACGTGAAAAATTCATAGATAATTTAAACTAAAAAATAAACAATTGTATTTTTTAATACTTATATAAATAATTTATTCCAAACTTTAAAGAAATTGAAATAAATGAATAACAGTTTTTCTGTATTCAAAAATATAACTATAAGAAAAATACAAGCACAAGGAACACTTTGCCTACTTACACAAAACAAATAAGCAGATATGTGCAAGGAACATCCTTTATATGTACTACTCAACAAGCAAAACTCTAATATAATTAAAGCTTTTGCATTAAATTGAAGCATATATATCACGGAATTGCAAGAAGGATTCTAAGAACAAAAAAATAAACGTATATTATGCTGAAAAATAATGCAATAAAGTACAATATAGTTGAAAAACTTTTGAATATTTTAAACTTATATATTAAATACCCCCAAGGGAATTCGAATCCCTGTTACTTCCGTGAAAGGGAAATGTCCTAGGCCTCTAGACGATGGGGGCAAATGGAAAAGACCACTATTATTCCTTATTATAAAACGGGGCTTTTACAAATGTCAATTAATTTTTTCTGTTTAAAGAAAAACAGATTTTTTGTGAGAAAAACTAACTAATCAACTTGTCTTAGAGAGGACTCGAACCTCCACGCATAAAGCACTAGCTCCTAAGGCTAGCGTGTCTACCATTCCACCACTAAGACTCAAGGTAGTATAAAAATATATATTCTAAGTATAACTTAACGACCTGTTGTTTGTAACCAGTTTTGGGCTTCACTATAATTTAATGGAGCTAAGCGAATTGCTTCTTTCCAATATTCAGCAGCTTTTCCAAATAAAGTTTCTGAATCAGGAATATTTCCTGCTTCAAGGGCTTGCTCACCTCGATAATGATAAATTACAGCAATATTGTTTAAAGCTTGTGGAAGTGCTGGATTTCGATCAAGAGCTTGATAATAATACTCAAGTGCTTTTGTATGCTCCCCATTACTTGTATGAATTAAACCAATATTATAAAAAATATAGCTACGGTCATACGGATCCACTTCTAAACGCATAGCCTGATAGTAATTTTGTAATGCTTCCGCATACTCCCCTTCGGCTTGTGCAGACATGCCATCACGGTAATAAACAAAAGCTTCTTTTTCATTACGAGTTGTAGGCAACACCTTTAATAAAATATCAGCGACAACAGTAAAGGTCTTATCAATAAAGTTGTCGTTTCGTTGAGAACGTGGCATAAATCGTAAAAATCTATATATTAAACTGAATAAAATTCAGGAATAATACTATTATTATATATTAATAGTATAGCTCTAAAAGAAAGAAATACAAAATGTAATCTGCTAATAAAACTATATAAAATATTCTCTTAGAATTTTTAGATTTTAAGGAATAGAAAGATACTATTAAAATACTACTATAATATAGTACTATGTTACTACAAGAATAAAAAAATCATTAGTAAAATTTAGGAGACAGCATAATGGCTCGATACCGTGGACCACGCGTAAAAATTGTACGACGACTTGGAGAACTTCCAGGATTAACAACAAAAGTACCAAACCGTACATATGGACCAGGACAACATGGTCAAGCTACTTCAACAGGAAAACTTACACAATTCCGTGTACGTTTACAAGAAAAGCAAAAATTACGTTACAATTACGGAATTTCTGAAAAACAACTCTTATCATATGTGCGCCGTGCACGTCGTGCAAAAGGACCAACAGGAGAAGTATTACTTCAAATGTTAGAAATGCGTTTAGATAGTATTGTCTACCGCCTTGGATTTGCTCCAACAATTCGTGCAGCACGTCAATATGTTTCACATGGTTTAATCACTGTAAATGGACAAACAGTAACTATCCCAAGTTATAACTGTTTACCAGGTGAGACAATTGCAAGTACATCTAACCCAGTAGTTGAAAACTGTAAAACATTCGGTGGCGCAATTCCATCACATTTAACAGTGGATACAGCAAAAACAACAGGAAAAATCCAACGTGTAATTACACGTTCGCAAATTGCATTAACAGTAAATGAACTCCTTATTATTGAGTTCTATTCACGTAAAGGATAAAATTTATTTTCTTTATTTCGACAAAATATTGTTTCTTCAATTTATGAACTATAGGTTGGAGATGCTATATTTTTCATGGTATAATACAAATAAAATAAATCTTCTTTTTATGTAAGAAAACTATATGGAAGCTAGTCTTTAATTTTGCTTCCATATAGTTAAGTTTATTTAATCCTCATGCTCCTCAAATGGGTCACGAAGATCTTTTGATGGTGGACCAAAACCAATGTAGATTGAGTAGCCTGTCACACTAATCAATAAACACCAAAGAAAAACGGCGTAAAAAAATGCTGGAGTTTCCATAATTAGGTTGAACGTTAAATTTTGATATAGTTTAAAGTAGAAAGTAAAAAAACACAAATGAATGTAAGAAATTTATTAATATGAGCAACGAAACTAAACTTGCTGGAACAGGAAAAGTAACAGCTTTAGGAACAGCATTACGCCCACTTAACTCTGAGTATGGGAAAGTAGCACCAGGATGGGGAACAACAGTAGTAATGGCAGTATTCATTGGATTATTTGCTGTTTTCCTCGTAATTCTCCTTGAAATTTACAACCGTTCATTACTTCTTGATGAAGTTGAAATGAGCTGGCTTTCAAGTACCGGATACTAAATACAAACTTTACCTAGACTGACACAATCTTAATTTAAGCAATTGGTCACATATAAGGGTGTCACAATATTGTGACACCAAAATAATAGATATCCATTTCGGATAGGATTCGAACCTACACAGAACAACTTAGAAGGTTGTTGCCCATCCCTTAGGCGACCGAAACATAATACAAAGAAAAATGAGTACTCATAGTTTACGAGTTTAAAATATTGAATATTAAAATACAAGCCCCCTGTCGGAATTGAACCGACGACCCTCGCATTACAAATACGATGCTCTAGCCGCTGAGCTAAGGAGGCATTTTTGTAAGAGTATAAAAGATTTACCTCAGAGATGCAAGTAGCATTATTTAAATACCATGCAAAAGAATCATTAGACAAACTCAGATACATATGTTATATTCTGACTAATAATGAGGGTAAATCCAATACTAATTATTTGATATAACCTTAGTTGTTTTAATAAACATTCTATTCCTCAGTAGCTCAGTGGTAGAGCGATCGGCTGTTAACCGATTGGTCACAGGTTCAAATCCTGTCTGGGGAGAACAAACTTAAGGTTAACTCAATTAAGTGAATATTTGTATATAATTATATTTTGATTTAGTATTTGAATAAATATACATATAATATATATTTAATAGTAGGATAATTCATCAAGAAGACTGGTGAGGGAACAAAAATTTGTCTCGAAAATACCATATAAAATAAGTAATAAAAAAGATAAACAAATGAATAAAAGACAAGCCTTGTATTTGAAAGAACGAATACAAATATTTTATACAACCAAGTTTTTTAAAATAACGCGATCAAATATTCTAAAATTTTCAATTTAACTCCCGTTAATTAAATTTTACTTCAATAGATAATTTGTCTTATGACGCTACAAAATATTAACAATACATATCCAAATTCACAAGAAAAATCGTTA
>CETU01078796.1_pt1 | contig 21850 bp, 23 predicted proteins | sample 356531 | NCBI WGS metagenome assembly CETU01 (sample SAMEA2623488, study PRJEB7988) | marine metagenome | isolation source: saline water (ENVO:00002010), including
GTATTTCATTATGGATACTGATACAGATCTCCCACTTGGCTTTCCTCCAGGTGGTTACCCTGGACCTCAAGGTTTATATTATTGTTCAGTAGGTGGAAAAAATACTCACGGTAGACAAATGGTAGAAGATCATGCTGACATCTGTCTTGCTGCAGGAATAAATATCGAAGGAATTAATCAAGAAGTAGCATGTGGACAGTGGGAATTTCAAGTTTTTGGAAAGGGTGCAAAAAACGCTGGTGATCAACTTTGGGTAGCAAGATATATACTTGATAGACTGACTGAAGATTATGGTTACTATATTGAATATCACCCAAAGCCAATTAAGGGTGATTGGAATGGATCGGGAATGCATGCTAATTTTTCAAATGAGACTTTAAGAACATGTGGTTCTAAAGAAACTTATGAAAAAATTTGTGAAGCTTTTAGACCAGTGGTTGATGAGCACATTGCCGTCTATGGGGCATATAATGATCAAAGACTAACGGGTCTGCATGAGACCCAATCTATCGATCAATTTAGCTATGGGGTGTCTGATAGAGGTGCATCTATAAGGATACCTATCATCACAGTTGAAAAGGGTTATAAAGGATGGCTTGAAGATAGGCGTCCTGCATCAAATGCTGATCCGTATAAAATTGCAGCTAGAATTATCAAGACTGTAAAATCTGCATAAGCTTAAAAACTCCTTTAATTATAAAGGAGTTTTTTTTTAAGTTAATTTTATAAATCATAAATTTGGGCTTAATATTACTTAATAAATGATATTAGCTGCACTGAAAATTTTTTTTTCTATTTACCTAATGTGGAAAGTTTCTTCAAGTTTTGATCTTGCAGCAAATTATTTGACAAGGAATCTAGGTGATGGAATTAAGGGGCCCACAGTTAATGCAATCGCTTCATCACTTCCTGAACTTTTAATTTCAACACTATTTCTATTTTTTTATAAAGATATTGAGGGATTTTCGGCAGGATTTGCTACAATTGTTGGTAGTTCGGCGTTTAATATTGCATTAATACCAGCCATTGCTTATTTTTTTGCTAAAAGTAAGAATAAGGAATTACAATTTTCTATTGATGGTGATATTGTAAAACAAGACGGTTTATTTCTACTAATATCTATTTTTTTATTGGGGATTGGGTTGTTTATTGGCTTAAATATCTACTATGCTAGTATACTTATTTTCACCTATATAATATATGTTTTTTATATCTATAGAATGAGGAACTCTGCCCAAATTGAAAAAAATAAAAATTTTGATGAAAAATTTTCCAAAGGCTCAAAATACAACTTTATCTTTTCTCTGTTTAATCTAAGAATATTCAATATTCTTGGTGTAAAAAAAATAAATAATTTTAACTCATTTATAGTGCTAATTATTTCAGTGATAATCATTTCATTTGCTTGTTTTACCCTTGTAAATGTAGTAGAAGAAATTTCTTTAAAATTTGAAGTAAATCTATTTATAATTGCATTTTTCATTGCAGCTATTTCATCAAGTATTCCAGACACAATTCTTTCAATAAAAGATGCTCAACACGATAAGTTTAACGATTCTTTTTCAAATACATACGGGTCCAATATTTTTGATATTTGCATAGGTATTGGTTTACCGGTTTTTATATATAGTATATTTTATCCTCCAATTTCTGTAGTTGAAGCACCAGAATATAGAATAGGTTTAACCCAAATTGGTAATAATATATTTGACGGAAATATTCTGATTTGGTCGGTTTTAATACTTTTTATTTTAACAGCCTCAATAACTTTTATTTATAGAAAAGGAATAATAAATTCAAAAAATATAATTTATATTTTAATGTTATATTTTTTGTATATTTTGAGTCTATTAATATTTTAAAACCATGGATGAAAAAGGAATAAAAGAAGAACACGAACAAGGAATTCTAGAAAAATATGGAGAAAAACTTCTTTGGAGCACAAGATATATTGTGCTTTTTGCTGTAATCAGCTCTGTGGCTGCATCAATTGTACTTTTCCTTGTTGGAAGTTGGGAAATAGCAGAAAAAATATATCACTCTATTCATAATTTGATTAATGGTGAAGAATATCATTCAGAATTATTAGTTGGAATTATCCAGGGAGTGGACTTATATCTTATTTCTGTAGTTTTGATGATTTTCGGATTTGGAATCTATGAATTATTTATCTCTAAAATTGATATTGCAAGGCAAAATATTGATATTACAATTTTGGAAATAGAAAACCTTGACGAATTGAAGCAGAAAATTATTAAAGTGATTATAATGGTTTTAATTGTAACATTTTTTGAAAGAATTTTAAAACTTGGTGAAAACTTTAATACCCCTGAAGACATGTTATGGTTTGCCGTTTCAATTCTAGCGCTGTCTATCGGAATTTACCTTGTGAGGAAAGAAGATTCTCACAATGTGAAAAAATAACAATTTATATTTATTTGTCAATTACTATTCTACTTGATTCTAAATCAATTGATACTTTTCCGAGTTTTTCAATAGCTGACATTCCAAATAAGTATGAACCGTCATCCATAGAAGCCACCTCAACATTATATATCTTAAATTTCCCGACTTGAAGCATCGGGACATTCCACACCTCAGCTTGTACTAAGTCACCACTGGCGGTCATATAATTTTTATTAAATTTAAAATGTATATTTCTGGATAGATATCCTGATCTTCTAAGCTGGTTCAAATATGTTTGTGGAATTAAAATATCTGAAGCACCAGTGTCTAATAAAAATTTTTTTGAGTTTCCGTTAATTGAAGCATTAATATATTTTTGTCCATTTTCGGTTGACAGATTAATAATATTATTTGTTTTTACAACTTTTTTATCACTTTGAATGCTTGTAGTTTTCTCAGGAATAGCTATTGATAAAATGATAATAAATACTACAATTCCAGAAAATATATAGAATTTATTCTTGGCAAAACTTTCAAAAAACTTATCTGACTCGGATGTTTTTTTTGTTTTATTGTTTTTTAAAATCTTTCTTTTTGAGGCGTTCTGAAAATTTTTAATCTCAATATCAGCTTTAGAAATTTTTTTTGATAACTCTTCAACAGAATTAACCTTTTCAAGTTTGAATATTAAATTTAAAGCTTCACTATATTTTTTTTCATTAAACTTTAATACCTCAATTACAGAAATAATTTCAAACTTTTTTTTTGCCGATGATTTCTTATATAGAAAAAGAATATCGTAAGAATTTAATGCGTCAGACAAACCAAGGTTTTGTCTTTTGATGTCCAGATTTGTAATATTCTTCATGAAAATAAATTATCTGACTGGTCTTACGAAATGCTTAGTATAATATTCATCAACGGCATTTCCGTCGTGGGCCTTTATACCTGGATGAGAGTAATAATCATGCCGATTATTATGTTTATATTGAGTCCATCCATATGTTGCGCTAGAACCAGTTAACCTAAAACTTGAAGACCAGTAATTCGATTCCGTCTTTGCAGGAGGCCAGTAATATAAAGGTATAAAATAACTCAATTCTGACCTAGTCGGTAATCTCCAGTCAGTATATCCGTAAAACTCACAGTCTCTGGCAGCTGCAATTGCAGTTTTTCTATTCATTCTTGAGGAGCCAATATTATCTTTGGCTAATCTTAACTTAACACGACTGTTTTCTTTAATTATAATCAATTCACCCTCAATAAAAGTATTAATATTCCTGCTAAACTTTAAAACTCCCTCATTTGACCATACTCTGCAGAGACCATTTAAATCTCCATTATCAAATGTAAGCTCATAAATTTTAACATTTTCATTTGACCAGCTAATATCTTTACCATCCTTTACACCGTTCTTGTAGTTGCTTTTTTCCTTTATTAAACCATTTGAATGAAATGAAATATATTCCCCATCCAATTTATTATTTTTATAATTTTCAATGGAGGCAACTTTACCATTATTATGCCAGAATTTATAAGTGCCATTTAATTTTCCGTTGATATAATTCGCCAGATGATGTATTTGACCATCATCATACCAAATCTTATAAGTCCCTTCAAATTTTCCATTTAGAATCTCACCTCTTCTTATTATTTGCCCATCATTGTTCCAAATCTCATACAAACCATCAGAAAGTTTTCCATCAACATAATTAATTCTTGATCTAAGTTGACCGTTAGGGTAATGTGAAATTTCAAGACCATTTTTTAAACCATTTTTATATTCGGCTTTTGTTGTGTAAGATTCTCCATATAAAATGTGATTTCCATGAGGTAATCCATTCTGATACTTTCCTTCCGAAATTTTAGCATCTCTTTCTGATGAAAGAAATCCATTTACAGGAAGCATGTTTTCCTTCAACACAAGTACGTCCTCAGAATTTAATATTACCTGATCAATATTGTATTTTTCTGGACTAAAAAAAATCAAATAGATAATCACCATTATACCGATGACTGGAAAAAGAAAAATAAATCTAGATTTTTTAGGACTAATTTCTGGTTTAAACTCAGATTTTTTATTTCTATCATTAAAACCGTTACTAGCTGATGTTAAAGATGATTTTTTCATATTCTTCCTTTTGGGTTAATTCCATATTGATTTTCTCCTCTGTCACCATCTCCAAAAAGCATCCATAGACCATAAAATGGTATTAATTGAAAAAATCCTGAATTTCCACGATCATGACAGCGTTTAGCTCCTTGTGCTAAATTAAACCACATATAAACAAAGACACAAATTAAAATCATAATAGGAATTTCCATAAACATGACAGAGAAAACTTGAAGTAAAAAATATGAAATCATGTAACTTAAACCATATTCCAGTCTCCTAATCCTTCCATCAAAGGAAAATGGAGCTCTAAACATTGAAGGTTTTTTTTGGTTTGAATAAGAGTTTTTTTCATTTTTAAATTGATCAAGTCTATTAGCATCAAATGTAACAGTAATCATTTTTTTTTCTGAGCTCTTTTCTTCTAATTTTTCTTCATCACCAAATGAAATCTGTTCATCAAAATTGTTTGAATCAGATTCTGAAAGTAAATTTTTTTTTGGCTTATCATTATTTATCATTAATAAACTTTTTATTTTCTGTTGCTTGTGGAAGATTAACCTCTGAATTAAATTCATTACTCATTGGTCTTAAGTATTCAATATCTCCAAATCTTTCATTGATTAAAAAGTCATCAATTTGTAAATATTTTCTTAGATTATTGATATATTCTTTTTCAATTTCTAATTCGATTTGGTCTGCAGAAATTATTCTCATAGAGATTTCTAAAATCATCAATTCCTGAACAATGTTAAGTTTCGTAGATTCTAATTTCTTAAAAATATCTTTCTGGAATTCATCAAGATTAGATAAACATTTTTTTAATGAACTTTCTAGTTTTTTTGAAAGGTCAACTCCTGCAAAATAGGGTGTGTTTTTTTCGATATTTTTTAGAGCCTCGATTTCTCTTTCATCAATATCTCCATCACAAGCAATTGCACAAATAGAAATATTTAATAATAGTTCTTTAAATTTTGTTTTTTCCATAATTAAAATATTTAATTTCTTCTAAATCCTATTGGTGTTCTAGAATTATTATCACTTTTGTCATTATTTTCAAATGTTTTTCTAGCAGCTTCATATTCTTTAAGTTTTTCCTCGTTTAGAGATGGCTTAAATTCTTTAATAACATCTAAAATAATATCCATTGAAATAGGGGTTTCTTTAATCGCCGCTGTGTGAGAAGCTGAGTTTATAATAAACTCTATATCACTTGCAACATAGTTATTTGTAATTGAAGCTAACTTATCGTAATCTATGTTATTGTCAGCATATCTATTTTTTAGATATAATTCAAATATTTTTTTTCTAGCAATATTTCCAGGTGGAGGAACATATACATGAACTTCAAGTCTTCCTGTTCTTAATATTGCAGTGTCAATCATATCCGGTTTATTAGTAGTGGCAATAACAAAAATTCCTCTTTCTGAACATTTATTTATTTGTGATAAATACTCATTTACTTCCGAATTTTTATGCTGACTTGATTCTCCGGATTGTCTTTTTGGCATTATTCCATCAACTTCGTCAAAACAAATTACAGTGGGAGCGTTATTAGCTGCATCTTTAAAAAGCTGTCCTATTTTTTGTTCACCTCCGCTTTTATAAGTTGAGGTTACATCAGAAGTTTTAACAAGAAAAAAATTAAAACCAGCTTCCTCACAAAATTTTTCAGAAATAAAAGTTTTACCACATCCAGGAGGACCATACAACAACATCCCATTAGGAATTGTTACGCCATACTTTTTGAAATGTTCAGGTCTCTTTATAACTTCAATAATTTTAGATTTTAGTGTGTTTTTTAATTCATCCATTCCAGCAATATCAGCAAATCCATTACCCCTCTTAACTAAAGGCTCAGACTTATTTTCACCTATGTTAAATTCTGTATTCGAATTATCCAGAGTTTCCCCACCCTCAATAATTCTTTCTTTATTTAAATACCTTGAAAGTTCAGTAATTGAATCATATCTTTCATTAGGATCCTTACTCAATGACTTTTGAATTACAGATCTTAATTCAGTACTAATATTATTAGAGAGGCTATATGCATCATTTCTAAATTCAAGAAATCTATCCTTAGCGTCTGGATGCTTTAAATTTATCGATTCATCACTAAATAAAGGAAATGAACCTGTATGGATTTGATAAACCAGAGCGCCGATATTAAATTGGTCAGATTTTGGTGAAAAATTATTTTCAAAAACTTCTGGAGCAACTTGGTTAATAGATAAGCCATCAATATAATTATATTTAAAATTATCACTCATTAACCTCATATTAATTAAATTTCTAAATTTTATTTGCTCCTCTGACTGACTCATATCAATAATAATATTGTCCGCAGATAAACCATTAATTAATACAGGCTTTGACCGGCTGTGTAGTTTTTCAGCAACTTCGCATAGTTTTAATGCAATTTTTACAGTATCATATTCGTCTAGAGGGCCTAATCTCTTAATCCTGTCAGAAACACTTTCGCCGACAATAAATTCTGTAGCTATATAGCTATAATCTATATTTTCATGTTTAAAATCCCCGAAAGTTTTTAATTTTGGGAAAGCATCTATTCCAATTTCTAAAAACTGAATTTCTCTCAAATTTCCATCATCATCCAGATCATCATTGGCTATTTCTGACTTTTTATATATACTTAAATTAACCATTGAAGAAGTAGCTATTTCATTTGCTGAGTATACTTCACAATAAGAAGTTTTCTCTACAAAATGCTTTACTTTATAAAGCTTATTTATTTCTATCCCTTTAAGATTCCACATAACTAAAAATTTAAGCTCCTAAAATACCGTCAGGTCCTCCACCAGATTGATTTGGATTTGGCAATAATTTATAAAGTTGACGTAAATAACCTATTGCTGTATCTTTGGTTAAATTATTTACATTACTTAGAGCATTATTAATTATTGAGCGAGCTTTTGTTTTATCGCTCCAGGGCTGAGATTCAAAATCATCATTAAAATTCATTAGCATACCAATATATAATTTTATACCATGTTTTTCATCAACAATTGTAAATGCCAAACTTGAAATCTCCTCAGCAAGATCATTTATTTGACCTATATCCTCAGATGCTAGAACAGGCTCCATCCTGTTTTTAAGTGAATTAAATGCAGTCTTGTGAGACTCATTTTCAGAACCAACTATTTCGTTCTTTAAATTGTCAAAAGCAGAATTTAATTTTTCAACAGCACTAGGCAAAAGGTTATCATCCTGAAGATTATCCAACTGTGAAAAAATCTTTCTTATATCATCTCTAACCTTCATTCTAGTATCGTAGTCAGTTTTTCTAGAATCAAATTCTTGTTTAGCTTTTGCAAGATCAAACTTTATTTTATCAAGTTTTGATTTATTTTGGGAATTAATATCCTTTTCAAAATCAGAGATTTCATTATCTAAATTTTTAAACTGATCACTAAACCACTTATCATCTTCACCTTTTTGCTCCGCTAAGACAAGAGGTTTTTCAATTGTATCGTTTAGATACGGAATATCAATTGATAAGTTGTATTCACCATCTTTAGGTATTTCTAATACTAAATTAACATCAGAACCCTTAGGCAATAACTTTGAAATATCACTTCCAGACAAAATAGCAGTTGAAACCCAAAGTTGATTAATTGCTCTTGTTCCCTCAGCTTCTACTGTACCCTGATAAATAGATATATTAATTTCATCATCAGTACCAGGTTTTAAATCAATTAAAGTCTTGAGATTTGGTTTTTCACCAGTAGCGGGCATTGTTTGTCCTTTTTCAAGACCCGGAATTAAATAAAATAATCCCCTGCCATTCGGACCAACCAATTCAACACCATAATTGTAGGGTAAAGTTGCATTACCTGTTTTTACTCCTTGCATGATTGTAATTTCACTTGGCTCACATTCAATATTGCTTCCTTTATCATCAGTAATAATTATATTATAGATATTAGGTCTTCCTTCAACAAGTTGAAGGTCAATTATATCTCCAGTAACATCCAGTTCCTTATTTTCACTACCCCAACCTCCATCAGCTCTTTTAACCTGAACAAAAATCTTAGATGGAATATCTCCTTCTGTTTTATCCAAATCAACCTTAACAACCAACATCTCTTCTGTGTCTACAGATTGAGACTCATAAGATAATTCAAGTTGAACTTTTGAAGTGTCTCTTATCTCATCTTTAATTTCTGCGCTAATATCAAATGTTGAAGCATATATTGCAGCACCTCTTGAAACCACAGTCATAGGGTCGACAGATGTATCTGCTTGGCAGATTTGTTCTTTAAGCATATTTCTAAGAACCGGAGAAAATGTGGGCCCACCAACTAAAATTAAAGATTGAATCGATTTACCATCAAGATTATTTCTATTTAAAACCTCTTTGGTAATGTCAATTGATTTTTGAAAAATTGGACTGAGCACCTTTTTGATGTCTTCCTTCGTGACTGTGAAGTCTAGCTCAATCTCCTCTCCATCATCATCTTCCGGGTAATCACCAATATCAGAAACAACATCATATGAGTCAGAAAATGAAAGAGAAATTTTAATTTTTTCTCCCTCTACTTTTAGAGCATCTCTTAAAAGACTATTTTTTTTATCATCACTTAAAAAACTGTCAATTTTATAATTTTCTTTTAGATATGGAATCATGATTTCATCAACAATTGCATTATCTAAATTCTTACCTCCAAGCCAATTATCTCCTTCGGTATCTTTGACTTGCATAATTCCGTCTTCTACTTTTACTAGACACACATCAAAGGTTCCTCCACCAAAATCAAAAATCAATATTTGCCCATCGCCTACTTTTTCATCTAATCCATAAGCCATTGCAGCAGCTATAGGCTCTTGTAATAATTCTACCTGTGAAAAACCTGCTAACTCAGCTGCTCTCTGGGTGGCAGCTTTTTGATTATCGTTAAACATGGCTGGAATAGTTATAACAACTGATTTAAAATCCTCTTGAGTTGATGATTTTAAATTTTTTAAAACCTCTGCTGACAACTCTTCTGAGGAATATTCCTTAGCCATAAATGTTGAAGGATACTTTTTATCTGAACCCATAGTTCTTTTAAATTCGACAAATGTATTTGATTCAAATTTTTCAAGGTTTTTTAAAGCCGTTAATTTATCCTTACTTAATTGATTATAAGCTTGATCACCGATTCTAACTCCTTGTTTCTTAGTAAACATAACACAAGATGGAGTTGTATCTTTTTGAAAATCGTTTTTCACAATATTACTTTCCCCGTTTTTTATACATGCGATACCCGAATTTGTAGTACCTAAATCTATTCCATATTTAATTTTCATATCATTTATTTTATTTATTCGCCAACACTTACTTCAACCTGAGCTGCTTGAATTAGTTTTCCTTTATAATTGATTTGAGGTTTAATTATTCTTGTAATTATACTTTCATCTGGAGCAAGTGAATCATCTGAAACAAATGTAGCTTGAAGATTCATGCCCTCATTATAAGGCTGGTTTAGTAATTTTACTAATTCATATTTATTAGCATTTAAGGATTGTTCTAATTTTCTTACCGATGCTGATAACTGTTTGTGTCCCTTAATTGAGTCATCCATTCTTGACAAGTTTGTATTTATTCTAACTATCTCATCTGCAACTCTTTTTGCAAATGAATGGTCGGTTTCACCTGATGAACTATTTCCTAAATTTTGCTCTGTTTCTTTTCCTAGCCAATCAGCCAATTTTTGACTATCCTGAATCTGCTTTTCAAGAATTTCTTTTTGTTTATTAGCTATTTTTTTTGTGTCATTGTTCCACTTTCTAGATAATACTAAATAGACAACTAAAATCAATATGATTGAGAAACCAATAATCAATAAACCATATTGTTGTTTTTGACTAAGTTGTTTATTTACACTAACAATATTGTCTGCGTTTTTTGAAGATGAATTTTCTATTTTGGTTACATTAATATTAGCATCATCTAAATCATTTCTCAAACCATCTGTCTCTAGAATTATTTCATCAAATCTTTTATTGTTGTCGATTTTATTGTCGTCTAAATTTTTAGATAAAAGGTTTATAATAGAGTCAAGCATCAATAATCTTGAATCAACCGATGAAATGATTTTGTTAATCGAATCACTAAAAATTTTATTTTCTGTGGAAACTCTATTGATATCAACCTGAAATGCCTGAATAGAACTAGTTAATTCTTTTAATTTTTCATTTTGACTCTTTATATTATTTTCAAAACTAGAAACTTTGGTTTCTATATGGTTAATTTTTATTTCTAAAATGGAATCATTATTTATTTCCTGTGGGAATAAAGTAATTGATATCAGTAGACAAATAGTTGTTAAAATTTTATTCATAATAAGCATAATTTAAGTTATTTTTAAGGCATTCCCAATTTATAGCCTTCATTATTCAATTTTTTTATAGCAGGATCTTTTGTTACTAGAGGCTGATATGATATTTTTCTCATTTGCCTTCTTAACCAATAAAATATCTGAGGATATCTTCCTGTTACCCAAAATAAGGCAATTAAATCTAAAGCCCAAAGATACATTATTCCATATGGTATTGCAGTGTATATAAAAGTTAACCAACCCTGAATATTAATTTTATTTGCACAACTTTTACAAGTTTCTAGCTTATAGCCACCATCAGGAAAGTAACTATATGAGTTACCATAATTCATTCTATACATTTTCACTCTGACAAAAGTTGATTTTTCCTCACAATCACATATTTTACAAACTGAATTAGTTTCAACCTCTTTACTATGTTTAATAATACTATTTGCTCTTTCTTTTGTTTTGTGATTACTTGCTAAGGATAATGCGTATTTATAGTTATTAATATATTTTTTTGTGTAGGATATGTCTTGAGTTGAATTCCAGTAGGCTATCCCGCAATCGATAATAAGATTAGCTAATTTGTTACATATATCTTTAAACTGGAAATTATCTAACCCCATTAAACTCCTTAAATTTTCAATCTTCGTTTTAGTTGTATTAACCAATTCAATCCCAATCTCTAATCCTAATTTGGAGGAAATATTATCAGAGTTTTTGTCACTATTTGATTTTAACTTTCTGTCAAATGCTGCGATAATAGTATTTAATTCTTCAATTGGTTTTTCACTAATTTTTATTAAAATAAGTGTAGAAAGCGATTCGTTAAGACCTTTAGATAGCTTTGCAAAATCCTTATCATCATAATTCTTTTTTAATGTTTCTAGTATGCTTTCTGCTAAAAAAGTTTTCATACTATTAGAATCGATTTCTTTTGAACATCCATTCAATTGGCAGAAATCGTTAAAAAATTCAGAACTGATTAACCCGAATTTAATATTTAATGCCTTTCTTATTGAGTTAATCGAATTGTTTGTTTTATTTAGTTGATCATTTTTTGAGGAATCAAGTTCTTTAAAAAGTAACAAAGAGGAGAAATTATTAAAAGATGAAACATTCTTTTTATTTATTTTTTTTCCTTTGGTACTTTTATCCCATATTTCCTCTGCTTTATCAGAATTACCGTTAAATAAACTTTTTAGAGCTACAGAGTCGTAGGCATTAGAATCAGTGAACCAATATAAAGAATACTTTACCTTGTTTTCATCTAATAAAATTTTACTTTCAACATTATTAATGATTTCTTGACTATTATCATTGTTAGAAAAATTTAAACAATTTAAATCATAATCGTTATTTTGATTTTTACCGATTTTACTGTAAGCCCTAAGGACTGACAAGTTCTTCTGAATTTTCTTTAAACCAGCATTGGAAGGTACTCCTATTATCCTGTAAGGATTATATGAAAAAAGGTTAAACATTGTGAGATATATTGTATGACAATATATTAAAAAAAACTATCTTTAATTAATTCGAGAATATAGCTTTTAAAAATGAAATATATACTGGAAAACCCATATAGAATATTAGGAATTTTTTCAAACTCTAGTTTAAAAGAAATTCAAAAAGCTATATCCAAGCTAAAAGCTTTTACAAAAATAAATAAAGAATACAAATCAGACTTTGATATACAAGAATTGTCTATTACAAAACAAGTAATTGATAATAAAACTATTCAAGGGGTTCAGAGAAATCTTAATATAGACCTTGATCGAATTAAGTTTGCATTATTTTGGATTAATAACGGAAATACTTTTGATAAAAAAGGGATTAATTTAATTAAAGAAAAAAAAATTGATGAAGCTATCAAGTTGTGGGGTAAAATAACGGAAAAGAGTATTTCAAAATCTAACTTCAGTACCTATAATAATTTGTCTTCATTATTATTAATTAAAAATATTAATAAATCCGATGATAAACTTTTTTTCTCAAAAGATAAAGAATCGTTAGTAGAAATTAATAAATCTATTGAACTAAAATATAAATTACTTAACTCAGAATTTGTCAATCAATTTTTTGAATTGATAACAAACTCCAAAAAATCATTTTCTGTAATTGAATTAAAAGATTTTTATAACGAGTGTCTTATTGAAACGCTAAATATTAACTTTAATCAGACTGAAATAACTAAATTATTAAAAGGTTTAGATGATGAATCTACAAAAAGCCTTAAATCTGATGTGTCAAATAAATTGATCAAAAAAATAAGGTATGAGATATATAAATCGATAGAATCATGCAATAAAAGTTTTGAAAATTACTCTGAAGTTGTTTTAGTCAAAAAATCAAATGTAAATAAATTAATAGATAGAGAACTTTCTGAGGACGTTACAATAAAGACAAAAGATAAAATTAACCCCAATACCGGTAAAATAACAGAAGGGAAACCTTTGGTAATATTAAAAAAAGGATTTATACTTACTGAAGAAAAAATAGAAGTACTTTTAGAAAAAAAGATAAAATCAGTCAAATTGACTTCAACCAATGATGAGCTAAAAAAAGATGAAATTTGTAAAATTGGCATTGAACTAATGAACAATACAAAAAAAGACATTTTACAATTGAAAGGTATGTTGGGCAATTCTGATGCTCAGTATATTACTTATGCCAATAAAGTTGCTGAGGAATTAAATAAAATTGGAATATTTCTATTTAATGAAACTGGAGATCAAGAGGAATATATAAAAGTTTATAAATATGCACTCCTCGTAGCTGAGAGTCCTGAATTGAAGCACAAATTAAAGGAATCTATAAAACATGCAAAAGAAATCAAAAAAGCAGAGGGAAGCAATGAAATTTTAAAACTCCTAAAAAATTATAAAAATATAAAGAGCCCTAATTTAAATGATGCTAAAAAACTACTTGATAATTGCGAAGAGAAATTGAATTTGTTGAAGATAAATTTGGGAGAAACAAATGAAATGTATATTATGTTTAGCAGTCTTGTAGCTAATTCAATAATTGGAACAATAATAGAATTTTCAAATAAAGAACAAGAAGAGTTAAATAAAATGATTGAATCTTACAATAATAACCCTAACCCTTATCAATTTTAATAAACTTATATGAGTAAAGATTTTTCCCTTTTTTTTACAACTAGATCTTCTGTCGAAACAAAAATGAAGAAAAGACTTAATAATTTAAGATCTATAAATAGACTTCTAAAAAGATTAGAAAAAATGGATTTAAATGAAGAATCCAAAGACTATTTAGATAGAAATAAAAAAATATTGAGATCAAATTTAAAGATAGCTAATGAACAGGTAAATGACTTAACTCCCAAATATACTAGAAGTAGCTCATCATACTCTTCTAACTACTCATCGTATGAAAGTTCAGATGATTCCAGCGTATTTTGGATAATTATGATGATTCTGTTTTTCTTTTTTGTGATTTTATCAAATGCCTAGTCAGTAAAAATTTATCGAAAAAACTAAAATATTTTGAGACAATTTGAAAAGAACAAACTAATTGATCAAATTAAAGATATTTACAATAATGTCGATTGTAGTTTTAATTTTCACAAGAAGGCTTCACATTTCTTAAAATTAATGGAAACTAGAAAATTTCTTTCAGAAACTTTTGAAAAAAATTTAACAGAAAAAAGTTTTATTAAAAAAAAATGGAAAAGTTATGAAATTCCTAAATTAACAATTTACGAAGACGAAGATTTTAGTTTATATTATCACATTTTTTGCCCTATTAAAAATTCTAATTCAGAAATAGCCAGTTATCTAATCCACGATCATCAAAATTATATTTTAAGTTCATACATTTTTTTTGGCAATGGATACAAAACAATAGAATTTGCCAAAAAAGCTAACGATAATTTTGAAAAATATAAGCTAACGATAATTAAAAATTTTCATCATTCAAATAAAAACATAAATATTTTAGACAGTCACACTCCACACGTTATTTTTAATGTACCAGAAACAACATCATCGATTGTATTATGGTCTAAAGATCAAAGAAGTGCGGAAAAGGTTGAAAGCAGGATAAGTTATTTCATTGAAAATAAAAAAATTAAAAAAATTAATGAGGAAGAATTTATAAATAAAACTGAAAAAATTAAAAATTTTGAGAACGACTCTGAAAAACACATCGAGGCAATTTGTTTTCTTTTACAAAAAAATAAATATGAAAATGATAGATTTTTAAATGAAATTATCGGAAAGGGATCAACCAATGATAAATGGAAAAAATGCCTTAAGAAATTAGTTGCAAAAACACCTATTTTTGAACCAATTTTTAAACATAATACAAACACATTTAATATGGATATTCGTAAAAAGGATATTGAAAATTTATGTAACTTTCAATAATTAACTATTTAAGATATGTTTTTTTTTAGAACTTTACTTAAGGCTTTCCCTCCATCATTAAAACAAACATTTTCTAGAATAGAATTTCTAGGTTGGTTAATTTTGTTGGTGCCTTTGGCTCTAATATTTTCAGGAATATTTATTCTAGTAATTATTGCAATAATACTTTATTTGTTGTTTATCTTTTATGTATACATTCCCAATTTAAAAGACGCATACTACAATTTAATGTCAGATGAAACGAATTTTCCAGATGGTAATCATACTATATATCCATCTAAAGGTAATAGGAAATCATATAAAAAAGTTTCTAAAGCTAACGGTAAATTACATGGAAAATATTCTGAGTATGAAAACGGAAAACTTCTATATAAAGGCACTTATAAAAATGGTTTAAAAGATGGTTTATATGAAAGCTATTTCATTCCAGGTTATTACGATAAAAAAAGTAAAAGATATTTAGCTGAAACTGGATCTTATAAGGACGGAAAAATAGATGGATATATGAAAAATTATTTTGATAATGGTCAGGTTTCTTTACAGTCATACTGGGAAAATGGTATTCAAGAAGGAGAAGCTATCACTTACCTGAGAGATGGTACAGTTGTTAGAAAATCTGATTTATCTAAAGGAAAAGTTGTAAAATCTACTGAATTCTATTTAAACGGAAAAATTAGAATGATTAATAAAGAATCAAATTATCAGTTTTATATTTGGAATGAAAGTTTAGATAAATCAATTAAAAAATGTGAATTTGATTTAAGTCTTGAACTAGCCGATTTTAAATATTCTGCTCCTCAGGCAAAACAGAAAAAATTTAATGGAACGTGGAGTAATTATAATTTAAATGGTAATATTGACTATGAGTTAAAATTTTCTGAAACAAGCGGTAATAATGTAGAAAAAACAAACTATGATGTTAACGGAAATAAAGAATCATCAAGTTTTGTTTCTTGTAAACTAATTTCTGATTCAATTTTAGCCTTTCACTCTAAATATATAAGAAACAGACTAACCCCAAATGAACAAGGTCGATGTTTTTATTCTTATAATAATGGTATTAAAGGACCTCCTGGTGCTAATAGAAACATTCAAATAGAAATAGATGTAATTACATCTCTGGAAGATATTGTAGAGATAGAAGAAACTTAAAAACTATTTTATTATAATTTTTCTGTTTATAATTTTGTTATTTAATAATATTCTGGCAAAGTAAACACCCACGGGTAATTCTAATTTTATTCTATTAAAACTAGCATTTTCAATATTATATAATCTCTGTCCAATCTCTGAATAAATTTCAATTTTTGAATTGTTTAAAGTAGTGTTAAAGAAAATATCTCCATTTGTTGGATTGGGATATATTTTAAAATCATCATAAAAGTCAGAGTTATCAAAACCTAAACTTTCATTCCATTCTTCCCCATAGTTCTCACCCCATATATAATTTACTAAATTGGGGTGATCAATAAATGGATTTCTGTTTTGTTGAAATCCAAAAATGATTTCATTTCTATTTATTTCAAAATCATCAACAGGATCATCAATATGCCATTGAAGGAGAGATGAAAGTTTACCTAAAATAGGGTCATTATTATTCGGAGTAGTGTAATCAACTAATTCTAAATCAAAACTATTATTATTATGATCGTAACCTGGGTCATATCTAACTACCATGTAGAATAAAATTCTAGCAATATCCCCTTTTACTGAATCTGAAGGTTCCCAGCTATCGGAATCGGTTAAACATTCTGTTGCCTCAGAGTGTTGACTTCCTCCAAAATCGTAATCTTTTGTGCCTCTAGAAGAATTTACTGAACGGTCACTTGGTTTTAAATTATGTACATCGGTGTATGCATTATCGTCTTCATCAGGAAAACCATGAGATTTTGGCCAAACATGTTCCCTGTTCCAAGAATTATTATGTGTACCATTTCCATTTTCATACTGCGAATAATTTCCACTGCCGTCTCTGTATCCTTTATCTTGTGAACGACCTGTGTATACAAGAATCATGTTATCATGATTTTGTGGATCTTGATCAGATAATTGTAGTATATCCCATGTGTCGGTAGAGGATGAAGTATAAGGAAAAACCACATGGTTCGAAATGATTTGATATAAAGCCTCTTTTAATGCGTCTGATGATTTTCCATTAGCTTCCTGGTAATAGTCTTGAGGAATGTTTGGCTGAACAAATCCATATGTTGGATTAAATGAGGAGCCAAAATCAGATTGAGCATGAGTTTCTGATACTAAAACGATAAAAAGCATGACTAAACATCTCATGCCCTCAAAGATAGTGCATTTAATAAATTTATAAATAGTCATGTTTGATTAATTCAATAAGTGGCATAAGGTTTGTGTTTTAATTTTTTGTGAAATTAAAAACTATTATACAAGTAATTGCACTTATTATCTTTTGTTCGTGTGGAACGCAAAATAATAATATGTCTAAACCCTCTGCAGGATTAACTATTTCACCTGCAGCCACATCGCTTTTAGATGTAATTTCTGGCAAATTTCCTGGAATTACAGTTATTGGGGATAATGTTGCAAATGGAAATCCAAAAATACTCATAAGAGGTGGTAGTTTATCTATAAACAATCAAGCCTATGCAATTTTTGATATTGACGGTTCCATTCAAACCGATTTTCCATCATACATTGACCCTCAGCAAATAAAAAGCATTTCAATCTTAAAGTCTTTAGCTGCAACAAATAGATATGGAGGTATTGCGAGAGGTGGAGCAATTATAATAAGATTAAAAAGATGAAATATATATTATTAACACTACTTATGCTCCTTAGTTCAAATAAATATGAAACCCAGAAATATGATTTAATTTTTTCTGAAGATAAATTTGAGATTAGATTTTACCCTACTTCCTTGAAAGCAAAAGTGGTTTCCACTAGAAATGCTAACGGTAATTTTTACAAGCTATTCCAATTTATTAGCGGAAATAATTCCAAGGGCGAAAAAATTGAAATGACTACTCCTGTTTACATGAAAGAAGATCAAAATTCTAATACAATGGAATTTGTAATGCCTTCATCTTACAACATTGAATCAATTTCAAAACCTAATGATGAAAGTGTTCAAATCTATGAGTCAGAGGCTAAATACTTTGCATGCGTTAGATATGGAGGATATTCTAACTCAGGCAAGTTCAAAACCCATTCGCAAAAATTAATTAATAAATTGTCTGAGCTAAATATTAAAACAAAAGGTGATTTATTCTACGTTTCCTATAATAGTCCCTACAAAGTATTTAACAGAAGAAATGAAGTTATGGTTGAAATTGAATATCAAGACTAATCCTCTCTTATAGCAACAGCTTCTGCAATCATATTAATTTTGTATTCAGGCTGAGTGATTGATTCAATTTCCTCAATTGTTTTTTTGGCATCTTCTGCATAGTGTTTTAGTCTGTTAACAGAAATTGTATCCCTAAATATTATACCAGACATTAAGATACTTTTTCCCTCAATTCCACTTTTAGGCACAAAAAAACCATAATCTTTAAATTTTACAAAAACAGTATCAGAGTCAACTTTCACGTTCATCCAACATCCTTTCTTAGGACATACATCAATAATTTCACCAGAAATATTCTTAAGATCATAGTTATTATCAATTTTTTCATAAAACACCAGACTAGGGTTTATGTTATCTCCATAATTGATATATTGGGTTTTTTGATTACATGAATAAGTTGTTAATAAAGTGAAAAAAATTGATAAAATATTGATTCTCATTTTGGTTATTTTTGCTTTTCAAATTTACCCATTTTGAATGAGAGATTTAAAAAAAATAAAAAATAAATGGAAAGCTCAATTTGAACTAAAAATCGATGCAACAACAAGTCAAATTTGGGAATTAATTTCTTCTCCTTCTAATTTAGAGCTATTTCATCCATTTTGTAAATCTAATAAAGTTATCATTTGGCCAGGCAAGAAATCAATTGACGAATTAGTTTATCTAAATGACATTACATACAAAAGAGAATTTTACTCTTGGGAAAAATTAAAAGGATATAGTTTATTCATAGGTGAAAAAGATAAAGAACAATCATATGTTGTGTGGGAGATTTTTAATAAAAACGAATCTAATCATTTGAAAATAACGGTTTACCCGTATTTTCTTAGGAATATGCCAAAGATAATCAGTTATCTTCCTTACAAATTTATTGTTATTCCAGCTTTAGAATCTTATTTGAGAAGTGTAATTGGAGGAATAAATTATTATTTAACGACAAAAACCAAAACCCCGAAGAACTATTTTGGATATCACAAATGGTTTTCATAAAAATTAAAGACGTTTGGTACAAATTTTGGTAATAAAGAATATTTAAATAACAATGAAGAAAGTAAATTTATTTGATGAACTAATTGAAGAAAGAAATAAGGAAATTAGTTCTGACGAACTAAAAACCCTTATAAAAAATATATGGTCCAAGGAAGATCAAATAAAAAAATCACTGAATGAAAAAAACAATGGTAAGTTCAATGATTTGAAATTTGATAGAATGGTTTACAAAAATATTTTTCATCATGAAACCATAAAAAAAATATGTGTTAGGTATAGACTAAGATTTTTAGATTCAAGCCTTTACAAAGGAGATTATCCTAAAAATATTACAAAAATAATTGGAGATTTAGAAAATAAACATAACACTAAACTTAATAATTTCATGATTATGGCCCCATCAAAGCTTTTCAAAATCAAAAGCCCCGATGATCCAATTCTATTTGTTCCTATCGGAAATAATTACTTTTATTTAATACACAAATGGGGAGAGGAATTTAATTATGTCAGAAAACTTTTAGTTCTTCCTTTTAAAAATATTGATAACCTTACTATATTCTCTGTTTTGGTAAGCGTATTTTTTGCATTGTTAGGCAAAATATTTATACCTAGCTTAACTCTCTCCGAAGTGTTCATTTTATTTCTTTTTTTGGTGAAAGGATTTATCTTTATTTTCTTTTATATGTTCTTCCTGACAAGAAGAAATTTTAGCGAAAGTATTTGGAATAGTAAATACGATTCTTTTTGAGAACTTATACAGTTTAAAATAATGGATGATGTTTATTTTTATAATATTTTAAAATTGTATCCTGCATTTCCCTTCGAATTCCTGTAGAATTAGTTCTTTTTCCAAGTATCACGAAATTACCCTTGTTTAAAATAAGTTTCGAGCTTAATATATTATATATGAAGTATGGAATGATAAGAAGATATATATAACTTTTTGGATCAACTAAAATTGAATTAAATCCGTTTAAAAACAAATCAAACAAAAAGCTTAAAACTAATACGACCAAAATTAAAAAAAATAAAAAATCATTTGCTCGATTAATTTTATTCTCCTTTGACTTATCATAATAAGGAGAAATATTTAGTAGGCTTTGAATCATTTTAGAGTAATAAACTAAAATTAATAGTAAAACAATTGGTGCAATAAATAAAGTATTGTAAACAGCATGTATTAGTGAGGACAAAATTAGTCCTATAAAAATATATTTTATTTTTTTGGAGACTATGAAAATAAAGATTCCAAAGGAAAAAATACTTGAAACAACCATATGCATTACAGACGGCAAAAATGAACGAATTGCAACAATATTTCCAGTTTCAGAGTAAGTGATTATGTAATTAATATTTTCAAAAAATGCAAATCCTAAGGCTGAAGCGCTAGAGTAAATTAGAAAATCGATTGGTTCATTTATAAATTTTCTAAACTTTAGTACTAATAAAAATGGGATAATTTTTATAATTTCTTCCGGTAATGCCACGGCAAAAAAACAAGACATTAAATTTGTTTGATAATTATCAAATAACCTGTCTCTTATAAAAACATATGGGATAGTTAAGAGAAAACTTATTACTAATCCTAATAAGAAAACATAAATAATATCTTTAAAACTCTCAGTTTCAAAAACATCAATTTTTATCAAAAAAATTAAAAATAATAAAGGGAAAACGGAAGCAATTACAAGGGATGGGATGTAATATTCAACTAAGAAGGACTGTAAAACAAAAAATGCAATAAGAAAATATAGCCCATATTGCAAAAATCTGTTCATAAATTGTTAATTAACTCAGCTATTCTTTTTTTTAGCATTAGCCTCTATCTTGTCCTCCTCTTCATTTTTATTTTGCTCAATTCTGTTTTTTAACTCCTCAATTGTAATACCAAGCTTTTTAGCTAATTTTTCTAATGGATCCATAATTATTTATTTCAGATTTTAATTTACAAAATTTTCAAATGATTTGATTATATAATTATTAAAAACCAGGCAATAGCTATAATCAAAAGAATGAATGAAATAGCTCTTAGAGGCATTTTTTTTCTTCTATGGTTTTTTATTGAATATATAGTATTTACAATTATTAACCCCGTAAAAGCGCCTAGTAGAGAACCAAAAAAATCATTTGAAATGTAGTTCCCGAAAATTGAAAAAAAAACTATTGTTAAAATTAATAGTAATAGTTGAAATATATTCTTCATTAATACAAATTACAATATTTAAAGCTAAAAAGAGTAAAATAAAAGACCCACTGATTACAGTGAGTCTTTAGAAATGTGACCTCGGAGGGATTCAAACCCCCAACC
>CETU01040080.1_pt1 | contig 21176 bp, 12 predicted proteins | sample 356531 | NCBI WGS metagenome assembly CETU01 (sample SAMEA2623488, study PRJEB7988) | marine metagenome | isolation source: saline water (ENVO:00002010), including
AACTTTGAATTATGTCCATATTTTGATGCGGAAGAGTCTCTTTGGGGGTATAAGCTTGAAAATTGGCATCAAGTTGGAGGTAGACAATACCGTGCATGGAAATATGTGCTTGATGCGCTAGAGACTTGGGTTAATGATTATCATATAGACGGTTTTAGATTTGATTATAGCCCAGGAATTGGCTGGGGAGGAGATAGTGATGGGGCCTCCTTTTATGCAAATCAATTAAGAGATTTAGATTCGGGATTACTTTTGATTGCTGAAGAAGATAATTACTTTCAGATTAATCAGACAGATTTTGATAGTGGTTGGGATTACAGCTATTTTCATACACTAGATGCTAATTTATTGGAAATTAATTCTAATGGTCACTCTTGGGGAGATATGAGCGATTTGTGGAACCATATTAATTCATATAATCAAGGGTATCAAAATCATTATGGGTCTATAAATTATATTGAAAACCACGATGAAGGACGTATCATGTATGAACTTACAGAGTATCAAGGTCTTTCAGCTGAAGAAGCTGCTAAAAAATCAAAGTTAGGCTCTACAGTTTTGTTTACAAGTTTAGGAGTTCCAATGATTTATAGCGGGCAAGAGTTTGGGCAAAGTGCTCCTCATCGTGACGACTTTGGTTATCCTATTCATCAGCCTCTCGATTGGAATAATTTAAATACGGATATTGGTCAGGACTTGCTATCGCACTATGGCAAGATATCTGAATTACGTTCAAGTTATGATGTTTTTGACGATGGTTATAATGACGTAAAGCTTATTGAGAATAACAAAAAATGTATTGTTTACTGGCGAGTTTTCGAAAATAGTAAGGTAGTTGTAGCTGCAAATTTTGACAACAATGATCAAGTGATTGATATTGAGTTTCCTAATAATGGTGTTTGGTATGATTTTTTAAATGGTACAGATTTTGAAATAGAGACAAATTTTTATGGTAATTGGACAATGCCGCAATCAACTGCATTTGTATTTGTATCATCGTTGCCGATTGATGGAAGTATTGGTGATGTTAATGCAGATAATTTGATTGATATACTAGATTTAGTAATGATTGTAAATTGTATAATTGGTTCATGTCAAATTGTAGATGAATCTGTTGCAGATTTTAATTTTGATGGTTCAATTAACGTATTGGATATTGTTTCTTTGGCTAGCTATATATTGGAGAATTAAATATGAGCAATGCTTTGTTGATATTATTATTCTTTATTTCATCAGTTTTTACCGCGAATGTTACTTTTAATATTGATGGAGTTGAAGATTGTGATTTTGTAAGTGTAACTGGAAATTGGGATAATTGGTCAGGATGGGGAGCGCATACTGATAACGGATATTCAGTTACACTAGATGAAGGAAGTTATGAGTTTGTGATTTTGTGTGCAACTACTGATGGAAATTGGTGGGATAATATCTGGCAAAATTCAATTTTGTACAATGCCCCAATTGGAGGTAGTTGTTGGAATGGTAATAATGAATATCCTAATTATAGTTTAAATGTTTCTGGGGATACTACTGTTTCCTATTGTGCTGGAACATGCAATCAATCCTGTGGGTCTTCATCTTTTTGCGGGGATGGTCAGTGCGATGATGATGAAACATGTTATCTATGTCCTAATGACTGCGGAAACTGTGAAGATTTGTCGTATAATCTTGTCTGGAGTGATGAATTTAATGAGTCTGAAATTAATCAAGATAAATGGAATTTTGAAATTGGTACAGGCAGCTGGGGTTGGGGAAATGGTGAGCATCAATATTATACTTCAAGGCCTGAGAATGCATTTATTGAAGACGGTAAGTTAATTATCCAGGCTTTGTATGAAAACTATCAAGGGTCTAATTATACTTCAGCAAGGATGACGACTAAAAATAAAGGTGATTGGCTTTATGGTAAAATAAAGGCAAGTATTAAAGTACCTAGCGCAGGAGGTACATGGCCCGCATTTTGGATGATGCCTACCAATTCAGTATATGGTGGTTGGCCTCATAGTGGAGAGATGGACATAATGGAGCATTATGGATGCAATGATGGGGAAGTTAGTGCAACAGTTCACAATACAATGTATAATTGGAATGGAGGTATTCCTCCAATTTCAAACCTGTTTAATACAACAGCAACTACTGATTTTCATGAATACGAAATGGAGTGGACTGAAGATGAGTTAAAGTTTTTTGTTGATGGTCAATATATAGGTTCTTATTATAATCAAAATAATGGTCCTGAGCAATGGCCTTATAATCAAGAATTTTTTGTTATTCTGAACCTTGCTATCGGTAGTCACTTTATGCCTTGTGCCACTGAAAATGAAATGCTTCCTCAGCGTTATGAAATTGACTATGTTAGAGTCTATCAATTATCTGACATAAATCCTGGAGATATTAATCAAGATAACGATTTGAATATTCTTGATGTGGTTGCGATCATTCAAATCATCATTGATGATGAAGACGATTTAGCGCAGGATATTCTAATCGCTGATATGAATCAGGATAATTCTATTAATGTATTAGATATTATTTTAATAATAGATTTAATAATTGATTAAGTTCAATTTATAATAATTGCAATTAGTTGCACTATATCCAGTATGTTAAAATTGGTATCTTGATTTATATCAACACAGTTTAAATTAAAATCATCTTCTGTAGAATTTATAATTGCTTCAACAAGTACAACAATATCAAGTATATTTAGTAAGTTGTCAGAGTTTGCATCCCCAATAAAATTACAATTAGATTCTAAGGATTCTGAGCAAGTGCCAAAATAGTATGTACTTAGGTAGATGTCTTCATTGTCTAGTTCAAAACCATAATTTTCCCATTCATCATTTGGATTGTAATCACATTCTGACCCCATGGGTGCTGAGCCAATATGCCAGTCCCATCCATTGATAGAGTATTGGTACTCATATTGGTCAGGAGATAAGATTACAGCTGTCTCATAAATATTGTCATTGTTACTATCGCTCATTGCATTGCACCAACCACACCAATTATTGAAATCTCCTTGAAGATAGACTCCATAAAAACTATTTCCACTATTGTCTACTCCCAATAAATCTAAATTTGATATATCTACGCTAAAGTACGCAAGATATTCGCAAGTGTTGTTGTCATGTGTTGCGTCTATATTATAATTGATAGCATTTGCATCTGTGCATCCGTAAATGAAGTCGTTAGGGACTTGACCGTTAAAGCCTAAGTTATTAAGGTTTGTTAGGCATAAGATTAGATATCCATCTTGAAAAACCACATTTGATGGATTAAATTGACATCGATTTCCCCAAAAAGTATGATTCTCTTTAGTCCATTTGCTTTGATCCCATTCATCAAAGTTATCTTTCCATGAAAAAGTAAAGTTATTTCCTGTGCCATAGTCGCCAGATCCAGGAGTGTATTGATAGTAACTTACATGGTCGTAAAAAGTGTAAACAGGTAAGTCTTCAATTGTAAAAGTCCCAACCCAATTTTCATAAATTGAAGACCATGTATTCATCATAATTTTTTGAGCATGAACTAAATTATCAATATGATTTCCTGTTTGGGAATAAACTTCTTCTCCATCAATAAACCATTTTACTTCACCGGGCACCCATTCAAATGCATAAACATGAAATTCCTCGTGAATATTGTATTCAACTTCTTCATAATGTGTAATGCTTATTGGGTTGTTACTTCCAGGCGTATGAGTGGTGCATTGCATATAGTTATCGTATGCTCCCAATATTTCAATGTCAATTTCATTCCAGTTTCCATAAACATCACCATTAAGATTTGTGTTATAAGTAAAAAATGAAGCTAAGGTTCCATCACCACTTCCACTCATCATTCTAACTTCAAACCTTCCATATGTAAAATCTTCAATGGTTCGGTATTCTGCTCCATAGCATTCAATTGATAGCAAGACTTGTGTTAAAAAAATAATTATTGCTAATACATTTTTCATGATGATATTAATTTATGAAATTTTTCAAATTCAAGTTATAATTTTTATGAAACTGTATGTAAATTAATAGTCTGATATTTTTATATTATTTGACAAAAAGCTAGCGTTTAGTTTCTAATCAATTATTTTTAACAAAAGGTAGACATGAAAAAATATATATTTCTAATTTTTATAATCCCATTGCTATCACAAGATTTGATCATTAATTCTTTTGATGTAGAATCAGATTTTGATAGTGAATACTTTCAACTTGATTTAACTGGAGATTCTAGTATCGGATATGCAAATTACGGTCCTGCAAATGCAAGCTATGATGGTAATGGAGCTATTGAAATAGAATATAGCGCCCATAACTCTGAAAACTGGGGCGGTTTTACTAAGTTGTCTCATTTTCATCCTGATCCAGACTCAGTTTATGATTTTTCCGGATTTAATACGATTTCATTTTGGTTTTACAATGATGCTCCTGCATCACAATTTGATAGGATGGATTTACGTTTTGTTTTGTTCGATATTAGCACATCTCCTGACAATAATGTGTATAGTGAATCTCAAGTCGAGTACTTTTATTCTTTTCATTTTGATATGCTGGATATTGAGCCAGGCTGGAATAAAGTTGAAATTCCATTAACAGGTACAAACGTTCCAGATCAGGCACTACCTTACACTTTCGGATTTAATAATACTTTATGGAATGGTATTGCAGGCGATGGAAATCTTGATTTAGATGCAATTAAAGGGTTTGCATTAGAGTTTTTTGTCAATAATCCGGCTGGGGCATCTGGAGACTCTGTTAATGGAGTTATTTTGTTGGATGAATTAAAAGTAGAAAATACCGTGATTGAGGGGCCTGAAGAAGTTAATGTTACTTTTCAAGTCGACATGAGTAATGAAAATATTAATCCAGCTTGCGCTCCTAGCATTGGTGGAGGATGGAACGGGTGGCAATGGACTTATACACTTGAAGAGGGACAAGATAATATATGGAGTACAACTATTATGTTAAATGCCGGAGTAGAGTATGAATATAAATTTGGTAATTGTGGATGGACACTGGAAGAACTAGAGCCCGGGTCCGAATGCACAAATACTGTTGGTATTTATACTAATAGAGTGTTAGAAGCAGTTAGTCAAGATACGGTTTTAGATCCGGTTTGTTTTGGTACGTGTGAACAGGAATGTGCTACTCCAGAGCTCGTAAATGTAACTTTTCAGATTGATACGAACAATAATGATTTAAACTTTGATCCAATGTGCGATATGTTTTTAATTGGTACTTTCCAATCTCCTTTTCCTTGGGATATAGACTTATTTCCTATTAATCTAGAAGATTCAGATGATGATGGAGTTTGGAATACTACTGTAAGTATTTTATCAGGGACCTATATTGAATATAAGTTTGCAAATTGCGAAGGTTCAGATGCATTTTTAGAAGAAAATATTGACAACTGTTCTTCAAATGGAAATAGATATATGACGGTTCCATATGAGGATATAATTTTGGAAGCTCCATATTTTAATAGTTGTAATTCTGATGGGAATGTGACAATCACTTTTCAAGTTGATATGTCTAATCAAGAAACTGGAGGTGGTGATGGGGCTTGTGGAGTGCATATTGGTGGTACCTTTAACTACTTTGATTGGTGGGTTGATGAGCTAACGGACGATGATTCTGATGGTGTATGGAGTACGGATATAATTCTAGAGTCAGGATCTCAAATTGAATATAAATTTGCTAACTGCGGAAGCTTTGGAATTGAGTCAGTCCCAGAAGATTGTGGGTATGGAGATGATTTAAATAGAGTATTTACGGTCCCTAGTCAAGATGCAGTACTTAACCCTGTTTGTTTTGGAGGATGTTCTGAAGTATGTGGGGATTTAAGCTATTCAGATGTTACGATTTCTGTTGATATGAATGGAGTTGAAACGGCTTCTACGGGGGTTTTTGCTTCAGGTCCCGGAGCAATGCAAGGGCCATCTGGGATACCCTTGAGCAATAATGGTAATGATATTTGGATGACAACAGTCTCTTTGCCTTACGGAGAGTATACATACAAATTTAGAAATGGATACTATGAGGATTGGGATTCGGATGGATGGGAGGAAGAAATTCAGTTAGAAGATTGTGGCTATGGAGCTTTTAATGATCGTCTTTTAGTTGTTGATGAACCGGTAATTATAATGGATACTTTTTGTTTCGATAGTTGCAATATATGTTCAGAAATTTTAATGGGCGATGTAAACCAAGATGGGTCTTTAGATGTTTTAGATATAGTATCTATAGTTAATCATATTATAGGGTCAGCTATTTTAGATAATGTCGAGTTTTCATACGCAGACTATAATAGTGATTCATACGTAGATGTATTAGATATTGTTGGAATGGTTAACAGTATCCTGTCTGAATGAAGCATTTTTTATTTGTAGCTTTTCTAGGATTAGTTCTATCCCAAACTACGGGTAAAATCTCTGGTTATGTTATTGATGCAGACTCTAGCAATCCTATAGTTGGCGCAAATATCGTAATTAAAGATACTTCTTTGGGAACCGCTTCTGATGAAGATGGGATTTTTTATATTATTAACCTTTCACCGGGCACATATACAGTTGAATGTTCAGTTATTGGATATGAAAGAAAAATAATAGAAGATTTACGAGTTTCAGTCAATAGAACTACTCCACTTAAAATTGAATTAAATGAATCTGCTATACAAGGTTCAACGGTTTACGTTACTGCAGATCAAGTATCAATAAAAAAAGATCAAACAAGTACAGTTAAAAATATATCATCAGATCAGATTGAAATTTTACCAGTTGAAAATGTTGCTGGTATTATTAACATGCAATCAGGAGTAGTCGATGGGCATTTTAGAGGGGGAAGGAATACTGAGGTTACATATTTGATTGATGGAATGAGAGTGGATGAAGGTTTTGGGGGCACTAGTTCAGCAGTTGAAATTGAACCTGAAACACTTAATGACCTTGAAATTATAACCGGCACATTTAATGCAGAATATGGCAAAGCTATGAGTGGTGTTGTAAATCAAGTAACAAAAGATGGAAAAAATATATTTGAAGGTAAAGTTTCAATTAATCAGTCAAACTATTTAACTCAAAACGAGGATATTTTCCCTGGAATAAGTCAATTTGATTTAAATTTAAATCAAGATTATAGGATGCAACTCAGTGGTCCAATTATTAAAGATGTACTTACTTTTTTTGCCAATTATCGCTTTCAAGACAACCTTAATCACTTAAACGGATATCATTACTTTAATGTAGCAGACTCTAGTAGTTTTTATCAAGATTCTCCATTAGATTGGTATTCAGAACACTCAGGAGAGCATGTACAAGAAACATATTGCAGCGATCAGTCTGGTGTGCCAGTGTTAGATCAATCAGGAAATATAATTAGTGATTCTGGTGAGTGTGGCAATTATGGAGTATGTACTCTTGAACTCTCATCTTGTGTTGATGTGAATACGGGAGAGACTTTAGTATATACACTTGATGAAAATTATTGTACTCAAGGTTTGCAGGGTATCTTAATGATTAATCAAGAATCAATCGAAAGAATTCATATTGATGAATGTCAATTAGATATTCCGAGCTATTATGAGCAAAGTTATGGCTATATAAATCCATTAATATCAAGCTCATTTAGCTCTTCAGCATATGAAATTCGAAATAAAAATAATGCTATAATTCCAATGAATTATAGCATCAATAAATCTTTATTTTTAAAGCTAACATATAAACCCTTATCTAATTTGAAAATGTCTTTTTTAATGTCAGAAAATAATGATGAGTGGCACTCTTATAATCACGCTTATAAATATAATCCCTATGGAATGAGCTTTGAATCTAGGAAGTCAAACTTTTATGCTATTCAGTCAAATATCATGTTTAGTAATGCAGCTTTCTTAGAGTCTAAGCTATCCATTATCAATAATGCTTATGGGAACTATGTATATGAAAACCCACTTGATCCGCGATACGTTGGTGACCAGTTGCACACTGCTGTTCCAGGTTTTTTTACTGGAGGGCAATCAAAAGGACATACTACAAGGGATATGATAGATGTTAATTTTAAAACTGATTTTAATTGGCAAGTTAATTCTAATCATACTGTTAAGTTTGGATTCGAATATATCAGCCATAAAATAGAGAATAGTAGCTTGCAGATTAGGCCTCATCCAGATTCTACAAGCTATTCTCCATATATAATTACTGATGAATTATCTACATATTCGGATATATATACTGTAGAGCCATTTGAGGGGTCTATTTATATTCAGGATAAAATGGAATTTAACGAGATGGTTGTTAATTTAGGATTAAGGTACGATTATTTTGACCCAAATACATTTTACCCTTCTGATTATAGAAATCCATTAAATTTGATTAGCAATGTCAATTCTTCAGAGATTCTTAAAGCTAATGTTCAAACTAGTCTAAGTCCTAGATTCGGTTTGGCTTATCAAATAGCAGATGAGGCGGTTCTTCATTTTAGTTATGGGCATTTTTTTCAAATTCCTCCAATGTATGCCATGTATGCTAATTCAAACTGGTTAATTCCAACAACGAATTTCCAGACTATTTTGGGTAACCCAAACCTTGAGGCAGAGAAGACGATTACATATGAACTTGGCCTTTGGCAAAAGCTAAATGAATATATGGGATTTGAAATTAATCTTTATTATAGAGATATCTACAATTTACTTGGAACAACTACTTGGACAACATATAATCAGGTTAAATATGGCTTGTATGATAATAAAGATTATGGAAATGTCAGAGGTATTGAGTTTAAGTTAGATGGTAATTATGGAAATCTAAACACATACGTTAATTATACATTACAATACACTAGAGGTATTGCAGATTCACCAACACAAGCATTTAGCAGGGAAGGTCAAAGCCTTGATCCTGTAAATAAATTAATTCCAATGAGTTGGGATCAAAGACACACATTTAATATTACAGTTGCCTATGATGAAAATAATTTTGGTATCTCATCTACTACGTATTTTAATTCCGGGACACCATATACTTTCGAACCATTAAGTGAGTCTCAGTTAGCTCAAATTAATCTACTTCCCAATAATGACTACAAGCCATTTAATTATAATATTGATGTGACAGGATATTATAAGTTAAATATTGGTGGTTATAAATCTAGAATAACGTTCTCCATCTATAATCTAACAGACCGCCTAAATGAGGTGTGGGTTAATAGCAAAACAGGTCAAGCATATACAGATGTTTTATCATCAAGCCAAATTGATGGCTATAGAAGTAATTTTTCAACTATAGAGGAAACGTATCAAAATCCTTCAATGTATTCAGCTCCAAGAAGCGTAAAAATAGGATTTGAAATAATACTATGATGAAAACATTTAAATATATTTTGCCAATTCTATTATGCATGTCATTTTCCCAAAACGATTACCAAGGTCCCGATGATAATGCCGGTGATCCCTCTGCAATAAAAGAATCATGGATGGATGGAAATAAGGTTTTACTATATTTTAAAAACACTTCTGAGCTTTCCGATTGGGCAGAAGGTGGACTTGATAATGTTTCAATATGGCCCAATGATGGAACCGGAACGAGAATGGTTGATGGTATTGGTCTTCTAATAGGTGCTAAGGTTTATATTCTTGATGATGAAAATCCTGAAACAACAGATACTATTGTAGTCGATAGTTGGACCGATATATTAAACCAAGATATAAAAAAGCACGAGGTGTATTTTTTACAAACTCAATATAGGGAAGAAATGGATCAAAATACTCTTGGCACGCTTGATTGGGGTTTTTATCCGGTGTTTGGGTATTTTAATCCATATCAAGATTATCCTGCAATGAGTGACGACCCTAATACGTGGCCCACAACAGGATGGCCATCGCAAGGTAATGATTTGCAATGGGGAGGATATTGGGATGGTAGGTTTGGTAAGGGGGTTACTTATGCAGATTTAGAAACCTATTTTGTTATTAATGATGCTCAAGATCAAGAGAATTTACAAGGTCCAGATTTTAGATACTATCCAAGGCCTGGTAAATTCATACAACAAGATGCAAGTGTTCAAGCTGGCTTACCATGGGGTGGTTTAGGACTTAGAGTAGAGGCAAGAGGATTTCAGTGGAATAACCCTCTAGTTAGAGATGCACTTTTTTGGGAGTATAATATTACAAACATATCTGACTATGATATAAATGAAGTAGCTTTTGGATATTGGGTTGATAATGCTATTGGTGGGGAAAGCGGTTTAGATGATGAAGTTGGATATTTTGATACTAGTTTAGATTTATCATATTCCTGGGACCATAATGGAATAGGAGAGGGAGGTGTTGAGCCTGGTATAATGGGTTTTGCATATCTTGAAAGTCCTGGGATATCAGATGACCTAGTTGATAATGATAACGATGGTATAATTGATGAAAAAAGAGATAATGATAAGGGTAGTATCATATGTGGCACATGTGGAATTAATGATTTAGAAGCATTTAAAAGTTTTTATGGATATAGCGATGAAGATTTGAAAGATCATTGGTCTGGAGATGAAGATCAGGATTGGATTTCAAGCGTAATAAGTGATGATGGAACTTGTATTGTTAATGATGACGTTGGGCTTGATGGTATTGGCCCATCAGATATTAATTATACAGGTCCAGATTCTGATGGAACAGAATGTAACCAGCAACCAGATTGTGAGGTTGGAATAGGGTGTGAACCTAATTTTGGAGAGACTGATGTTTCAGAGTCTGATATGATTGGTTTAACAACCTTTCAATTATTTCCCGTTGATTCGCATTCTGAGCAAGTAGACAATTCATCTAAATGGTTTTACAATGATGATGTAATGTTTAGCATGATGACAAGCGATACTTTAATGCAATACGCTGATACTCCGGATAATTTGATTGAGCTTTTTGCCTCAGGTACTTTTAAACTTTCAAAAGGTCAAACAGAACGAATCTCAATGGCTGAATTGCACTCATTTGATTATTTAACAGGGAGTCCAGGAGGTCTTCAACCAAATGCTCCGGCATTGTTTGAGCTCAAAAAAACTGTACAATTGATTTATGAAACTGACTATAGATTTGCCCAACCTCCAATTCCACCCATTTTAAATGCAGACGCTAAAGATGGCAAGGTTATTTTAACTTGGGATTCAAATTCAGAAAATTCTAGAGACCCTTTTCTTCCAGATGAGCTTCAGTATGATTTTGAAGGGTACAAACTTTATAAGTCTACTGACAAGTATTTAAAAGATCCTCAAATTATCACAGATGGCTATGGAAATCCAATGTTTAATTCCCCTATTTTTCAGTGCGATAAGATTGATGGAATAACTGGTTTTGCAGATTGGGCTCCTATATTTGGAACTTCTTATTATGTTGGAGATGATTCGGGTATCCAGCATCAATTTATAGATACAGATGTGGTGAACGGCAGAACGTACTATTATGCTCTAGTAGCATACGATTATGGTTTGGAGGCAAATGAGGATTTGATATCAGGAATTCCTCCATCAGAAAATAATGTAATTATAGAGCTAGATGAGAATGAGTATGTCATATCAACTGGTCAGAATGTTGTTCAGGTGACTCCTTCTGCTCCATCGGCTGGTTACGTAGACCCGAGTATTGAATTATATGATGATACTAATTTTGGTACGGGTACTATTGATGTTCAAATATATGCCCCTGGTCAAATTGAAGATAATTCGACTTATCATGTAACTTTCATTAATGATACCTTAACTAACTTTCAATATAATGATGGTTTCCCTGAAATAGTTACAGCCACAGGTATAGAAGTTTTTAAAGAAATTGAAGGAGACTTAAATCTTATTTATTCTGAGTCAGCAGGGCTAAATGAATATAATAATCCCAAATATGAGAATCAGAATATAGTTGAGTCTGGGGCTGATTTTAATGGTGATGGATATGATGACATTATCTATTCAACACTTAATATTTCAGAGCCTGTAGTGACGGGTGTTTTTGATGGTCTGCAGCTTACAATAAATCAAAATGTTGAATATCCTAAAATAATTAATCAGGGCTGGAAAACAGTTGCAGATTTTAATTCACAAATTTTTGTGATGCCCTATCCAGATATTATGCATAGACAAACTCTTCTTAGTCCACTAGATGCAGATATACATTTTGAAAATTCTAATATATATACAAATAATATGCAGTTTGGGTTAAATGTGTACGATGAAAATTACCAAATTATTCCTTCAAATGAGCTATTGTTAAATGAAAATTTCGACTTTTTTGTTTACAGCGAAACTATTCAGGATACCCTTTCTATGATAGTCCATGACATTAATGGAAACGATATTCGAGATAATGATGATAGAATACTTGTTGGTACAAAAGGTGATGTAGAATTTAATGGTCAAGTTATTGAAAATATTTGGACCAATACTAACTTCATAATTGAGTTTAGCGGCCTACAAAACTCTCAAATGCCTAATCCAGGAGATGTATATGAAATTAACTTCGAAAGACCATTCTGGGCTACGGATACATTGACAATTGTTACACGCGCACCCCATGAAGTAGATTTGTCAAATCACAATCTTGATATGGAAAAGATTAAGGTAGTTCCAAATCCGTACATTGGAACAAATCTTCTCGAAGAATCTATCTACAGTTCAAATTTCAATCAAAGAAGAAAAATTATGTTTACTCACTTACCAGCTCAATGTGTTATTAAAATTCTAACAAGCAGTGGTGTTTTAGTAGATCAAATTAAAGTTAATAATAGTATTGATGATGGAGTCGCTTACTGGGATTTATTGACGAATGAAGGAATGGAGGTTGCGGCAGGAATGTATTTTTACCATGTAGAGTCAAATATTACGGGTAAAGAAAAAGTTGGGAAGTTTGCTATTGTAAAATGATTTATTTTAAAAAAATATTATATGTCTCAATATTGTCAATGCTTATTTCTAATAATGGGAATGGTACTACAACTGCTAATTTTTTAGAAATAGATGTTGGAAGTAGGGCTACTGGGATGGGTGGTGCCTATGTTAGCTTGTGTAGCGGTCCATCATCAATTTTCTGGAACCCTTCAGGTTTAACAGGTATAGAAAAAACCGAAGCGCTATTTATGTATCAGCCATACTGGGATGATAGTAATATTATTTTTACAGGTATCACAACACCCCTTGGGAACAGTAGTTATATTGGGGCTGCTCTTTTCATGATGAACTGGGGTGAGATTGAAGAGACAACACTGGATTTTCAAGATGGCACTGGAGTTCTTTTTTCACCAAATGAATATTCATTATCTCTATCCTATGCTAGAAAGTTTGTGGATTGGTTTTCTTTTGGCTCATCTGTTAAATATATAGCATCAAGCTTAGATGTGGGTCAAATATCTGGAAGCGCTATGGCAATCGATTTAGGTGTAATGATTGAGACAGATTTCTTTAGCAAATATAATAATAAAGATGGACTAAGAATCGGAATGTCTATATCAAATTACGGAACGAAATTAAAATATGATGAAGGTTTGGGGCTATTAATTTCAAATGATATCTCAGATGATAATGGGAATTGGGCAAATTTACTTACGGAAATTCACACAGAGGGAGATGAGCTTCCTCTAACTTTTAGAATAGGATGCTCTTTGAGTCCTATCAATACATTGCATCAAAAATTAACGCTTGCGATAGATGGTCTTCATCCAAATAATAATAGTGAATCAGTAAATTTAGGCATTGAATATATGTATACAATTCCAGGCAGAGCGAGTCTATACATTAATTCTGGATTTAAAGGCCTGTTCATGTCAAATCCAGATAGTCAATATAGCCGAGAGTATGGACCAACTATTGGCTTCGGTGTAAATTTATGGAAAGATAATAATCCATATATTTCAATTGATTACTGCTACAGATCTTTTTGGACAATGTCTAATACTAATATGTTTACTGTAGGATTTTATCTATGAGATATATAATTATTTATTTCTTTTTTCATTTATTATATCCATCTGCTGACACATTGGTTGTAATTAATAACAAAGTAATTACTAAAAATGATTTTTTGAGAAGAGCAGAATATACAATAAGACCTACCTACTGCAATTCTGATAATAACATAGATAAAAAAATAATTTTAAATTCATTAATAGCGGAGAAACTTTACGCTATTGAAAACTCTGACTTTGAAATTAAAGATAAGCACGATATTAATTCAATTAATGGAATTAAAGAGCAAACTATGAGACAGGTTATGCTGGAAGAATATGTTAATAATAATCTATCAATTGATGATGGCATGGTTTTGAGTTTATATATAAAATCACAATTTAAATATGATATAAAATTTATAACTTTCAATCATACTCATGTTGAAGAAATTGGTTCTCAAGACTCTTTTGGGGATATATCAAAAAAACTTAACATATTTCCAAATACAAGGCAAATTTCATTCTTTGATTGTAACAACGATAAAGTATTTGAGTATTTTTATTACAACACCAACACAATCAATAAAGGTGAACTGATTGGGCCAATAAATCTTTCAGATGATAAAGCTATTTTAATAGAGGTAGTAAATAAAAAAACAAATGTGAGCTTAAATGAGCTATCTCAAATAGAGTCATATGAAAAAATTCAAGATTTCTATATTGAGTATGAAGCGTCTAAGCTACGGAAAAAGTTTGTTAAAAATTTGATGTCAGGTAAACAAATAGATTTTAGAGATGATGCTTTTAAAAATCTTGCAGATTATTATTACAATGATGAATTGACCACTCAAGTTGATGTCGAAAAGGTTTTATTCAGCATTGATAAAAAAGATTGGAAGATAAAAGACCTGATTGATGCTAATAATACGCGTCCGCTCGTTTTTAGAGAATCGTACTCAGATAAGATGGATTTCTATATACAATTTAAGCTTGCCTTAGTTGATTTAGTTCGTGATTTTTATTTAACAAACAAAGCTTATGCGTATGGATTTGATAACCACCCTTCAGTAATCAATGAGGTTGAGACATGGACTGACTATATGTTAGCTCATGATATGAAAAATCAACTATTCTCAAATAGCTCTGAAATTGAAGATATTAAGAATGAATATGATTTGATTAAAAATATTTTAAATCCAAAAAGTGAAATATTGTTTAGGAAATACTCGGATCAAATTATAGTTGACGTAGATATGTTTAATGATATTAAATTAAGTTGTATTGATATGGTTGCAATAAATATTAATCAACCGTATCAATTACTTGTTCCATTGTTTCCTAAATTGACTACAAAAAATAATTTAAATTATGGTATAAAAAAACCAACATAGGGATAAAAATGAAGAAAATACAATTATTAGCTATTTTATTTTGTGTGTGCATTTCCAATATTGACCACAAGGTAGATTCTATATTATCAATTATGACACTTGATGAAAAAGTAGGCCAAATGACACAAGTTGAAATGAGGTTTATTGAGCCATCAGATATTAAAGATTTGCATATAGGTTCATTGCTGAGTGGTGGAGGAGGTGTGCCCAATTTATCAACCATTTCTAAAGATATGGAAAATGAACTAGATAATAGTCCAAAATCTTGGCTCAGCATGTATAATGCCTATCAGGATTATGCTTTGAGTAGTCGTTTAGGTATTCCCTTAATATATGGTATAGATGCTGTACATGGACATAATAATGTTTACGGTGCAACAATTTTCCCTCACAATATTGGGTTAGGTTGCTCTATGGATCCAGATCTTGTTGAAAGAGTTTCATATGCCACTTCAGTTGAAGTTGCAGCAACAGGAATCAATTGGACCTTTAGTCCATGCATCGCGATACCACTAGATGAGAGATGGGGAAGACACTATGAAGGTTATTCTGAGTCTTCTGAATTAGTTGCGGAATTAGGTTATAGCTCTATTAAAGGTTATCAGAGATTTATTGATAACAATAAGCCAACTGTAGCTGCATGTGCAAAGCATTTTCTTGGTGATGGTGGCACCATTTGGGGAACGGGTAGAGATGAGAAAATTGATAGAGGTAATACGTTTGTAGATGATGATATTCTTAATAATTTCCTTTTACCTCCTTATGAGAGAGCAATTGATGCAGATGTAAAAACTATTATGGCTTCTTACAATAGTATAAATGGAGATAAGTGTCATGGAAGTAGCTTTTTATTTAATGACCTTCTTAAAGGTAAAATGAATTTTGAGGGTTTTGTTGTTTCTGATTGGCGTGGTATTGATGAATTAGAGGGAGATTATAAGCAAGATATAATTACATCAATAAATGCAGGAATTGATATGGTTATGGTTCCAGGGGATGTTATTTGGGGGGGGCAGTCTTATGCTGATTTTATTAAGTTATTGAAAGAGTCCGTTCAAGAGGGTTCCATATCAATGAATCGAATAAATGATGCTGTTAGTAGAATTTTAAAAGTTAAATTTGAGTTGCAATTATTCGATTATCCCAAAGCTGATAACTCACTTATCGATATGGTTGGATCAGAAGAGCATAGATTGATAGGTCGTGAAGCGGTACGTAAATCTCTAGTTATGTTAAAAAACGATAATAACATTCTTCCACTATCAAATTCGTACAGTCGTATCCATGTTGCGGGTAAAGGTGCTGATGATATTGGTATTCAATGTGGAGGCTGGTCAATAGAATGGCAGGGGAAAGAGGGAGCGATAACTAAAGGAACAACAATTTTTCAAGGAATTAATCAATATATTTTTGATCATGATAAAAATATCCAAGTCTCTTATAGTAGTGATGGGACTGGCGCTGAGAAAGCAGACGTTGCGATATTAGTTCTTTCTGAAAAACCTTATGCTGAATGGCACGGAGATGATAATAAGTTGCAGCTTTCAGAAGAAAATAAAATTGTTCTAGAAAATTTAAAAAAGGCTAATATTCCAGTTATAACTATTTTAATTTCTGGAAGACCTCTTATTATCAATGATGAATTAAATGATAGCGATGCCTTTATAGCTGCATGGCTTCCTGGAACAGAGGGTGCTGGTATCGCTGATATTTTATTCGGAAAATATTCTCCAACAGGAAAACTTTCATATTCTTGGCCAAATAGTATTGAGCAAGTCCCTGTTAATATTAATGATGGTCAAAAACCGTTATTCCCATATGGATATGGACTGACGTATTAATATGAAACATTTATTTTTGATTTTCTGTTTATTGTTTCTTACGTGTCAAAATCCTAATGAACCTGAGATCTTTGGATGCACAGATACAGCTGCTTGCAATTATAATTCTTCAGCAACCATTTTAGATATTGATTCATGTCAATTTTCGGATTTATCTGGTGATTGTTGTTTTTTGGAACAGCAAGATGAATGTGGAATTTGTAATGGGAATGGTATAGAAGAAGGAAATTGTGATTGTGAGGGTAATACTCTGGATGAATGTGGAATTTGTAATGGGGATGGTATAGCAGAAGGGGAGTGTAATTGTTTAGGTGATATTCTAGATTGTAGCAATGAGTGTGGAGGTAACGCTTTAGAAGACTGTAGTGGAGTATGTGGAGGCAGTGAAATTATAGATGTATGTGGAGTATGCGGAGGTGATGGTAGCTCTTGCCTTGGATGTGATGGTGTTGCAAATAGTGGATTAGTATTAGATGAGTGCGGGATTTGCGATGGCGAGGGGCTAAACTCTGAAGGATGTTGCGCTGAAGATGAAGTTGATTGCAATGGAGTATGTGGAGGCAATGCTGAATATAACCAGTGTGCTGAATGTGATACTGCATGTAGTTGTGTATTAGATTGGGATATGATTTGGAATGATGAATTTGATTCTGAAAGTATAAATTTAAATAATTGGAATTTTGAAGTATGGTGGCCAGGTCAAGTAAATAATGAAGAGCAAGCATATACTGCGAGCGTAAATAATGCAAGACTGGAAAATGATAATTTGGTTATAACTGCGTTAAGGGAAAATCTCGATTTAAATAATGATGGCATTCCTGATGCAGAGTATTCTTCAGCACGCCTTACAACAGCTAATAAATTCTCAACTGTTTATGAAAATGTTTGCGGAGAATGTGATGGAGGCAAAATTAAAGTTGAGGTTAGGGCAAAATTGCCGAAAGGTGTTGGCACATGGCCTGCAATTTGGATGATGCCAAATAATTCTGAATATGGAGGCTGGCCAAATTCAGGAGAAATTGATATTATGGAGCATGTAGGTTATGATCCGAATGTAATTCACTCATCAGTTCATAATGCCACTAATTCAGGTTCATTAGGAGGTACAAATCAAACTTCCAGTCAAATTGTTACTGATGTAGAGGATAATTTTCATACTTATGGTTTAATATGGTCAGATAAGCAGATTGCTACATACATAGACAATGAGCAAAATACAGTTCTAGAATATGATAATCCAAGCCTCTCATCTTATGAGATTTGGCCATATGATAAAGAATTCTTCATTATTTTAAATTTGGCAATCGGTGGAACTTGGGGTGGTGTGAATGGAATTGATAATTCAGCATTCCCAGAGCATATGTATATCGACTATGTTAGAGTTTATAGGCTAGGCTGTCAATAATTTATGATTTTTATCAAGATTGGAGTTTTTTTTTGCATAACATCAATAGTTATTGGAGCTTTTGGTGCACATTTATTTGAAGATTTGATTGCTGATAAAATAGATACATTTAAAACTGGACTTCAGTATCACATGTTCCATGCTTTGGCACTTATTATAATAGGGATATTGTCTGTTAACTATAGTATGGATTTAAATTTGGTTGGCTACTTATTTATCACAGGTATTTTTCTGTTTTCAGGTTCCTTATATTTAATTGCTATATGCAAATATTCTTTTCTTGGAATTGTTGCACCTATTGGTGGCCTATCATTGATATTGGCATGGGCAATTTTACTGTATAATTTGAATAAATTGTAATTTTTAAGTTTAACTTATTATCAAATAGTGAAATCCTTAATTTTTAGCTAAATTCAAATATGCTAATTTCTAATTTTTTAAAAAAATATAAGCTTTCAATGGTGTTTTCACTTTCTATATTACCTTTATTAAGTGTTGTTGGACTACCTATTTATATAATCTATAATGGAATTGTATGGCAAGAACCTACTATGTTTTTTGTTTTGTGGTTTTTAGCTGGTACTGGTATAACAATTGGATATCATAGACTATTTGCTCACAGGTCTTTTAAGACATATACCGTAATTGAATGGCTTGCTATGCTCTGCGGATCCATGGCGCTTCAAAACTCTATAACAAAGTGGTGTTCAGACCATAGAAGGCATCACAGAAAATTAGATACTGATCAGGATCCGTATAGTATAAAGGAAGGCTTCTTTCATGCACACATTGGCTGGATTCTTAAAAATACCCAATCAAACATTGAAAATGTGTCAGATTTACAAAAAAAATCAGCAGTTAAGTTTCAGGACCGTCACTATTGGAAGATAAGTTTGTTCTTATCGTTTATATTGCCAGCTTTAATTGGTCTCCTATATGGCAGACCAATAGGTGGCCTGATATGGGGGGGGATTTTAAGAGTTACCATGGTTCACCATTTCACTTTTTTTATTAATTCTCTTTGTCATTATATAGGAAAGAGAGATTACGATATTCATACCTCGGCAAAAGATTCATGGTTTATGGCTTTGTTTACTTTTGGAGAAGGTTATCATAACTATCATCATAAGTTTGAATGGGATTATAGAAATGGAATAAAATGGTATAATTTTGATCCTAGTAAATGGATAATAAAGTTTTTATCATTTTTTAAAATAACATACTCATTAAAAAAGGCCTCAGATTACAATATTTTCAAAGCTAAAATAGACACTTTATTAGAAAAAATAAATTTGGCATCTAATGAAACTCTTGATAAAAAATATTCATCTAAAATTTCTAAAATAATGGAATCTGCATTAAGTAATTTATCTTTATTGAAAAAGTTGGAAATCAAATATAGGGCTATTGATAAGGCAGGTTTTTCTAAAAATGAATATAAAAAGCAGATAAGCATCTGTAAATATAAAATTCAAAAGTCTTTAGCTTCGCTCATGACAATCTTAGTTAATATAAAAAGCTTGGTATAGTTATGCGAATTTATTTTGCAGGATCAATACGAGGTGGAAGAGGAGATAGAGATGTTTATCTAAATATTATTCAATATTTGAAAGACTATGGAACAGTTCTAACTGAGCACATAGGCGATATTGAGATTGACCATAATGGTGAAAAAAAAATTAATGATAGATCTATTCACGATAGAGATATGAATTGGCTACTGCAATCAGATATAATGATTGCAGAAGTTACAAATCCTAGTTTAGGTGTTGGGTACGAGATAGGTCGAGCAATTGAGAATAATAAAAAAATTATATGCTTATTTAGAGAAAATAAAAACCACAAGTTATCAGCTATGATCAGAGGTGCTAATCAGTTGGTATGTATAAACTATTCAAACTTTGATGATTTAAAAATTAAGATTGCCCATCATTTAGCATAACTTGATTTGAATCACATTTTTTTAACCATTACGCCCAATTTAAAAAAAATCAAAAAATATATAGAGAAATCGATATAAAATCATTAAATTGGTTTTGTTACATTCAATTAAAAATTCTTGAGGAGGGAGGCAAATTGAAGTATTTCAAATTATTTATTCCATTCGTAGTTCTAGTATTAAACTTTTCATTTTCACAAGATTTTGATTTCAATCAATCTCAACAACAAGCGATATATTTTATTGATTCCGCCACTTTAGATGGTGTTGAGGCAAGCAATGAAGATTATATATTGGCTAGAACAGGTGAAGGTGTCATTGTAGGTGCAACAAATTATAATGGCTACGGTACAGATCTTGTAGTTATGGGTAGAGACCAAGATGTAGTTGCCGATGGCGAAACCTATGTGCTTTGCGAAACAACGGGTACTTGTAATTATCCTGTGTTTAATGAAAATGTGTTCTTGACTATTTTCGATACTTCCTCAGGCACAGAATTTACTCCTTTTTCTATATCAAATGATGGGTCAGTAAATGCTACAGCTAATCCTCAAGCTGTTTTATTTTCAACATTAATTAATGAGCAGTTTGTATCAATAAGCATACTCAATGACTGTAGTGGGCAATTAGGTGGAGACACGGTTACCGATGAGTGTGGCACATGCGGCGGTTCGGGTATTCCTGATGGGGAATG
>CETU01040963.1_pt1 | contig 21160 bp, 3 predicted proteins | sample 356531 | NCBI WGS metagenome assembly CETU01 (sample SAMEA2623488, study PRJEB7988) | marine metagenome | isolation source: saline water (ENVO:00002010), including
CTGGTGTTTGTAATGGTTCTTCTGAACTTGATGCATGTGGGGTTTGTGATGGAGATGAATCTTCATGTACGGGTTGTACAAATGAAGATGCAGACAACTATGATGCTGGCAATACAATAGATGATGGTTCTTGTGAATTTTCAGTTGATACACCATCAGATCTTACCGCAGAAGGTGGACCTGCAAGGGTTATTCTCTCTTGGGGTGATGTTGGTGCAGATTTATATGAAATATATTTAAGTGATGGTACTCAAGTTGGATCTACCTCTTCCAGTTCAGCTCAAGTACTTGGTTTATCTCCTGGTATTGAATATTGCTTATATGTTGTTGCTGTACAGAGTTTTGATTATGGTGATGGTGTTACTGTTTCATCTGATGCATCTGAGTCAGTATGTGCAATACCAACAGAATCAGTTGGTATTACATGGGGTTGGCAAATGACTGCAGATATAGATGGATGGGGAATATTCCCAGCGAGTAGTGAACATAATTATTTAGGTTTTTCGGCTTCTGCTACAAATGGCTTTGATGCAAGTTTAGATATACCGGAGCCTCCTATCGGTGCAAGTCAAAATTATATCCAGGCATACTTTGCGCACCCAGAATGGAGTAATATATATGGTGATAATTTTACTCAAGATGTTAGAAGTGAAAGTCCTGAAGATCTTCCTGCATGTGATGGTCAAGATGTAACAAATCTTGAATGTAATTTAGTCGAATTTGAAGTATTGGTTGTATCAGATATGGCTGGTGAAGCATCTATAACATTTGAAGAATACTCTACATCTCATGCTGCATCAGGAGCAGATGTTCCAATTCCAGCAAATGTACATACATATGCAGAGATAGATGGCGTTCATCATTTAGTAAGTGAAGGAACTTCACTTGAGTTTTTCTTATCTGAGGGAACTCCAAAGCTAATCACAGTTACTATTGGTAATATAGTACCTCAAGCGCCAGCTAACTTAAGCGCTGATGGCGGGCATCTTCAAATAGATCTTGATTGGGACTCAGACTCTAATGATATTCAAGATATTGCAGGGAGATATCCTGCTACTTCATTTAATGTATATAGAGATGGGGGTCCTTTATCTGAAGATCAATCTCTAAGTGCTTTGATTAGTGAAGGCCAAGATAATACTGATTATAATGACCAAGAAGATATGGAAGGTCATACTGGTTATGGACTTTTATGGGAATCTTCTTATGATTATACAGTAACTGGTAATAACGAAGCTGGTGAATCTACTGATGGACATAGAGTAAGTCATCATGATGGAACTCATTCAGATATTGCTGGTAGACAGTCTGACACAAGTGCGACTACAGATGATAATACAGACCCTGTATCTGTGACTGCGCATGTAGAAACTTTAAATGGTACTAATATTGGTCCAGGGCATTATGAAATTACTCATAATGGTTCTGCTGATGCGAATACGGTTAATATTCATGCGGATGGGTCAGGCTCTAATGATGGTGATATGAACCTTGATGGAGCTATTGAAACAGACCAATTTGGAAATTCTGACGGTAGATATTTGTGGACTCAAACTGCAGGTGAATCAGTTGAGCTAAGTGGCGCTGAAACTGCTGATGTTAGCTTTGATATTGCAAATATCCACGACGGTGAAACTAAATCTATTACGCTTAATTTACATGTTGAAACAGACTACCCTGTTAAGGGTGGAATTGCAACTCGTTCTAATGATCAAGAAATTACTGTACTTATAGATGATGAACCAAATCATGATCCTGTAGCTCCTGAAGCTTTAGCTTTAAGGGTGGGTGGAAATGGTTTATCTGTATTAACATATGATGATTTCTTATCAGAAGATGTTAATGACACGAATGATTATGATGCAGAAGATCAAATTTGGTATGTCCCTCATGACGCAGACCCTGATACTGATGTAGCAGATTTGCATTTTGATGGAACCTCAACAGATGCTGACGCAGGTGATTTAGACAGCACTAATGGACAAGAAGTTGCGGATGAAATTTATTATCAATGGTCTTTGATTACTGGTGCAGCTGCTGGATTTACTTTTGAAGATCTTAATGCAAATGGTGAATATGATTTTGGTGAACCAATTTTTGGTGGTGGTGGTGAGGAAATTTACTACGAAACTAATTATGGTGATGTAATTGCTGATGGGCCATCTCCAGCTGAACTAGGAACTGATGAGCTTCAATCTCTATCGCTTCCAGCCGATGTCTATATTTTAAACTTACATATTGAAGACCCGTATGGTGATTCTGATTTCGTAAGCTATGTAATTGGTGTGTCTGCAGAAAGAAATGATGCTCCAACTTCTGATGCCGGTCTTGACCAAGAGTGGTATATGAATTATGAGGAAGATTATAAAGATGTCGAAATGTCTGCTCACAATGTAGATGACTCTGATCATGATCCTTTAGTTTATTCATATAGCTATGAAGGTCCTGGAACAAACGCAGATTCTCAAGCACAAAATGAATCTAACTATGAAGGATTCGATGGGTTTTGGGATGCTTCAGGCTTATATGATTTACTAGAAAATGGTCAAGGACTTGTAGAAGGAGATCATATATTTACACTGACTGCTACAGATCCATATGGTGCGACTGCATCAGACTCATTTGTAATTTCAGTATATGATGAGCCTGCCGCAGTAGCTGCTGTAAATCTTAGAGTTACAAATCCAGATCAAGCATTTAAGCATATTGAAATTGCATGGGAAGAAGGTGTGCATGCAGATGATGCTTTCTTGGTAGATGGAACTTATCTTTGGACAGGTGAGCATGCAAATGCTGATTACTTTATTGTATATCTAAATGGTGAACAAAGAGCTCTTTATATGAATGATGAGGATGTAGAAGGTGAAACATATACCCACCTTGAGCCAGCATTAGAAGCTGAAACTGATTATACATTTGTCGTTGAATCATATAATAGTGATGATAGATTAGGTGACGACTCTAGTGATGATGTTGATCAGAGAACACATGATAGACCTACTGTAACAGTTTTAAATCCTAATGGAGCTGAGATTGCATCAGTTGGAGATTTATATGACGTTGATATATCAACTACTAATAAACAGTTCATTTCTAATATTGATGTATTCTTTCTTGATGAAGAGTCAGGGGAATATATTGAAGAAGAGCAAAATCCAGAGCTTGGTACAACAGGTGAGTCTACGCAGATTGACTCTGAAGGTGAAGAAATTTATTATGGAGCTAAAGTAAAAGTTGTTGTTACGGATGTTGGTAATTATCACGACCTTCAAGATGATCCTGATCATGAAGATGGCGTGATTGGCTCTTATGAAGTTTCAGGAGATGGTCATAAAGAGTCTAAAGAAGATTCTAGTGATGATTCATTTACTCTTGCAGCTCATACTTTAACTAAAAGTTTCTGGGGTGGTTGGCATTTGTTTGGTCCAGCATTAACTCCCTATGAGTCTGCTATGGAAGTAAATTTATCTGAATGTTTTGGTAACTTCGGTGCTAACTGGATAGCATATGACCAAGCAGGTAATTATGACATTGCTACCTTGGATTTAAATTTAGGCCAAGGATATTATCTTGCACTTGCTGCTACAAATGATATGTTCTTGCATGGTGATCCAGTAGTAGGTGACCCAGATAATGGACCTCAAGCCACTCTTAGCCTAGAAAAAGGATGGAATCTCGCATCAAATCCATTAGTTAATATTATTGATAGAAACCAACTTACGGTTGAATATACAGACGATGAAGGCAATTCAGAAACTCTTCCATGGCAGCAAGCAGCTAATGCAGGTTGGGTACAAACGAATATTAATACTTGGTATATTGATTCTCATATGCATGCTAATGAGCTTGTGCCATTTGGTGGATACTGGTTTCATACATCAAGAGATTTAGAAGTGCATGTAACTTCTCATCTTAATGATTACAGCTCACGTGAGGCTGTGCAGGATGGATGGAGTCTAACTTTAAATGCATCTGATGCTCTTGGAATTGCAGGTGGAGACTTTGTTTCTATATCAATTAAAGAAGATGCAAATGAGGCATTTGTCTATGGTGAAGATGAAATTGACCACCCTAATCCTATGAAGTCTGATTTTATTGATATGCATATCGATCGATTTGACTGGGTTGGGACTAAGGATAATAATGGCTTTATTGTTGAGTCACCATACTTTGCTAGTGATGTACGATCATTTAGCAAAACTGAAGATTTCTTGGCATGGAATGTTTCTGCGGAGGCATATAATGTTCAAGGTGAAGTTACATTGTCTTGGGGAATGACAGATGATATTGAATCTGATGTTAATCTTATAGTAGAAGGTGAAGTATACAACCTTAAAGAGCTAGCATCTATTGATGTATCGACTAATTCTTTGGATGATATGGTTATTGTGGTTGGTAATCTTAGTTCGTACTATGGTACGCCTGATGAATTTGCTTTAAGCTCAGCGTACCCTAATCCATTCAACCCATCAACGAGCTTAGATTTAAGCTTAAATAATACTGGTCATGTTAGTGTTAAAGTTTATAATATTCTAGGACAGTTAACTGCTACGCTTGTAAATGGGAATATGGATGCTGGATATCATACGTTAACATGGGATGCTTCTAATATGGCAAGTGGAATGTACTTTGTCAGAGTAGAAACAGGTGCTGATGTAGCTGTTCAGAAGCTAATGTTAATGAAATAATTATTACAGCATAGTATTTTGTTTTTCTTCAAAGCCCTTACATTTTTATTTTGTAGGGGCTTTTGATTAATAAATATATATTGTGATAAATCTCACATTGAAATTAGTATTAAGTCAGTAAATATATATATAATTCTAAGGTATGGTTTTATACTAAAAAATGGTTAAGTTACCGTGCTTAATTTAGATATTAAAAAAATGATTAAAATAATTCAAAAATATTGTCTACTACTACTATCATTAGGGTATGCCTTTGGTTATACTAATAATGAAACGGGTTGGGAGTATACTCAAGGCACTCAGCAGTGTTTTTATATGTTTGAAAATATTAATATAGATGGAAGTAATGCAGTAGGTGATGGTCAGCCAGCTAATAATTATTCGGGTGATTGTATAAATAATTTTAATTCATGTGATGTTATCGGAGCATTTATTCAGAGAGATGAAACAGAATTTGGTGACCTTAATGGAGACGGAGAAATTAATTCTTCCGTAGATGTCTGTGTTGGATGGATTTATGTTAATTCAGATGGGTGGACAACAGTCCCTTTAATAGGAACAGTTCCTGGAGATGTTGATTTATTAGGTTATTTAGATGAAGGAGATATTCCTACATTCAAAATTTATGACCATCAAAATAATATTATTTTACCACTTGTAGCAGATAATCTTTATTATACGGAGTACTTTGAAGATTTAAATGAGAATGGGCAGTGGGATGCAGAGCAATTAGCAGAGCCTTTCACCGATATTAACGGAAATGGTTTATGGGATGATGGGGAGCCATTTGATGATGATAATGGAAATAATCAATGGGATGAAGGTGAATATTTTTATGACGGTAATAATGTTTATGATCAGGGTGAAGATTATACAGATGAAAATGGTAATGGGCAATGGGATGAAGGAGAGGCGTTTGTAGATGCTGGAAATGGGGTTTATGATTATGCAGAGTCCTTTGAGGATTTAAATAGCAATGAGCAATATGATGGTTATTCAGTTGAAGAGCCTTATCAAGATATAAATCAAAATGGAGTATATGATAATATTATTGATGGCGAATTTTTAGGTTGGAGTTATAATGAAATATTCCTTTATGACGGTTCGATAGATGCTTACAATATATATGGCTGCAATGATAGTGATGCATGTAATTATGATTTTGGAACAACTGCAAATGACGGTAGTTGTATTTATAGCGCATCTGGAAATATAGATTATGAATCAATTGTAGATGGTAATAATATCCAGTTTTCTTGGAATCAGCCATCTTTAGGTACGCCAGATTTTGAATACCAGATAAGATTGTTTGATAATAATACCGAAATTTTCAATGAATTTAATTCTATATCACCTATATCTTTCAGTGATTTAAATTGGTCGACTGAATATACTCTAGAGCTAACTGTAACAAATTTTGATATTTGTGAGCCATTTATTTTAGAAATAAATATAAGTACAGAGCCTATGCCAGCTCCATCTCAAGTAAATTTAAATTCTCCTATTTCAGGTGAAGGTGAGATTTTTTTAAGCTGGGATACTGTTGAATATGCCTCTGTATATAGAATTTATTCTAATGATACTGTCTTAGATTCTACTTCATTGCCAACATACGTCGATAATCAATTAGAGCCAGGAATTGAAAATTCTTACAGGGTATTAGCAATTAATATGGAAGGAACTGAAGGAGTTATATCTGAATCGGTTTTAGGTTCAACTCTTCCATTATCTGAGGTTACTTTAGATTCGATACTTGCTGGTCAAGGTCAACTAGAGCTTGAATGGTCTACGGATAATGGAGAGTTGTCATATGCTGATGGTAGCTATATTTTTGATATATATATGAATGATGAATATTTAACTACGAGATATGGTACTTATCATATTGTTAATAATTTAGACTCTGATGAGGTGTATTGCTTTTATATTATACCTAGAATCAATCTAATAGTAGATGGTGATATTGTAGAATTTACATCTAATCAATCAAATTCTATATGCGAATCACCCGATGAGGTATTTGGTTGGTCTATTTTAATTGAATCTCAACTTAATGCATGGGAAAGTGAATTGATTTATGATATATATAATGAATTAGGTATGAGGCCTGAAGCATCTGATGGTTATGATTCTGAATTAGATATTCCTGAACCTCCAGTTACAGGTGGACTAGATTATTGGCTATCTTTGTCATTCCCTCATCCAGAATGGAATTTAGGAATTGGTGGCGTTCCTCAAGAATATTTTACATCAGATTTAAGAGAGTTAAAAGATTTGTCAAAATCAATTCAAGTTTGGGATACTGCTTTATTATCATCTGCGCCAGGAAGTGGACAATTAGAATTTAATTTTATCAGTAATGCTGGAGGATATCCTGTTTACTTACATTGGGGAGGGCAGTTTACCAGAGTTTATGATGATAGTATAATTGATTTTGTTTACAATACCCCTGAAGAAGAAGATTTATTTAAAATTATAGTTGGAGATCAGATCCCAGGAGTTCCTTTAGGATTGGATGTTTCTGCTGAATCAAGAGATATGTTTATTACTTGGGATGGAAATATAGAATGTAATGATGGTAGTTATGTCTGTGCTGATTATTCAAATAGATATCCATCTACAAATTATAAAATTTATAGAAGTTGGTATGAAGAAACAGAGCCAAATATTATTGCGCTCGTTGGTACTAGGCATGAAAGAATTTCAATTTTACCTTATCAGTACAATAGTATATCAGATGATGTGTTTGAAATAGTTAATCAACCTTCAGATGGGTTTGTACAAGTTGAATATTTTGAATCATATTCAGATTTAAATTCTAATAACCAGCATGATGAAGGAGAGGAATTTTTAGATTGTGGTTGGGATGGATTATGCCCTGGAGATGATGGCTATGATAGTGAAATTTATTCGGATTTAAATAGTAATGGCGAGTATGACTTTGGAGAAGATTTTATAGATGATAATTTTAATGGAGTATGGGATGAAAATGGTTCAGATATAGGTGAAAATGATGGAATATGTAATAAGGTTTATTACTACCAAGCAAATGACTACTTTGTAGAAGGTTATGATAGTTTTAGCTATCTAAATGGTTCTTACGATTATGGTGAAAATTATCAAGATGATAATAGTAATGGGCAATGGGATGAAGAGGAAGATTTTATAGATGCTCCAAGATTTGTAAAAATTAAGATAACAGATCAATTAGAAAGTTCTTATATAGATGTAGGCTTGAATACTGGAACATTATACTTTTATAATGTGATTGCATCTAATGGAGCTGGTGAAAGTATTATGTCTATCACAGATTCTGATGAGACTGCACCTAATATTAGACCTACATCAGATGCTGGAATTGATCAAATTAGATATAAAGTATCTGTTAATGATACTTCTGTAGAGTGTACATTCCCATTAGATAATATTTATGATGAATATGGGAATGAGATTTTGGATGATTTAGGGAATCCGATTTTTGACAATGTAAACAATTCATTTGACCCAGATGGGTTGCCTGAAGAATCTCTTATATATTATTGGGAGATATATGACCCCGATACTACTCTTTCCTTAGAACAATTATCAGTTATATCAAATGATATCGGTTGGTGGCAATTTGGAGGTAATGAAATTTCTACAATTGATTTACCAGAGACATCAGAGCTTGTAGATGAACAATATCTTGTGCGCTTGTATGTTCAGGATGTATCAGGATATATAAGTGAAGCTGATACTGTATCAATAAAGGTGACAGACGATGTGCCAGTTCCAGCTCATGTTAATAATATTATAGCGGATGAAAATTTATACTATATAAAATTATACTGGGATGAATCTTCTTATGATGCTCCAGGTGCTGGGCCTAATCAAGCTCCAGATGGCTATGATGGTCCTTTAGAGCTGGCAGATTATTATATTGTATACAGAGATTCACTTGAGCATCAAATAGTCAGCTCTGATTCATTGTTTTTTGTTGATAATGAGCTAACACCGCAAGAGCAGTTTATTGATGAGAATAATAACAATGTATGGGATTATGGTGAGCAGTATGATGATGAAAATGGGAATGGTGTTTGGGACTTTGTAGAGTCTCATTGTTATTACATAGTGGCTGTTAATAATACAGGTGAATCGTTGCCATCTAATGAGTACTGCTTTTCTACTGGAGAGCTACCTATACCAGAAATTTTATCCCCTAATGGAGGAGAAATATTAACGTCTGGTCAAACTACTAGCATTGAATGGAATATAGTTGAATCTAATATGCAATTCATAGATTCTATTGCAATTTATCATTCTAGTGATGCCGGCGAAAACTGGACTTTGGAAGGTAGCTGGGAGGCTTCTGAGATACCAGTTTATTTTGACTTTATAGCTCCAGCTACAGATACTATTTCATTCTACAACAAATTTAAAGTTGAAGTTCTAGATATTGGAGATTATGGTGGAATAAATAAAAAAACACATTCTGATTTAACTAATCATCTAATTATTATTGCCAATAATAGTCTTCAGCATAATTATTCATCTGGCTGGAATCTTGTTAGTAGCCCTCTTTATTTGCCAAGCACTAATGTTTGGGATAATTTTATAGGTAATGATGATGAGATTTCTAATTTTCTAATTTATAGCCAAGAAGAAGAAGTGTGTGGGTTCCCTCAATGTGATAATCAGCTATTTGATTTTCAGCTTGGAGAAGGTTTCTATATGATTTCTCAACAAAGCTCAACCTTAGGTCTCGAAGGTGGTATACAAGAAAACTATCTAATTAATTTAAATCAAGGATGGAATTTGATTGGGAATCCGCTTGTTGCTAGAGTTGTTGTTGACTCATTAGATCTTATATTTGAAGGTGAAATATTCGATTGGTCTGAAGCTGTTGATGATCAATTAGTATTACCTGCAATTCACGAGTTTAATAATGAAAATAAAAGACACCAACCTACTAATATTCTTGAACCATTCTCTGGATATTGGATGTATGCATTGAATGATATGGAGCTTATTGTAGAACCTCATATATATGATGAAAGTTTATATTCTAATGAAAGAGATGATAATTTCAAGTTAATTTTGTACGCAGAAGAACATCAGCCTAACCCCGCTATGCTTGATTTGCTTTGGAATGATATGATCGAGATAGGGTTAAGTCCTAATGCTTTAGATGGCATGGTATCTAATGAAGATCAATACGATATCCCAGTTACAGTAAATCCGGCATCATTTACAAATATTTTTATTGACCATCCAGAATGGGAGGCGTCTGGAATAGCTGAAAGTAGAAGATTCTATTCAGATACCAGGATTCTTGAGGGTGCAGATGTTGCCAAAACATGGAATATAACAGGTCAATTAATTGGAAATGTGATTTCCGATAGCCTTGCTATATCTTGGGATATTCATAATTTAGACTTATTAGATGAGCATGATATCTCTTTAGTGGTGGGAGATCAGGTTGTTAATATGAGACAATCTAATTCTATTATCATTGATAAAGAATTTTTTGAAAATATGCAAATTACAGTTGGTCCGCTTATTGATGCAGGGTCTTGCCAGTCATTAGGTCTTATAGAGTGCGAAGATGGTACCTGTGCAACCTCTGAAGATGAGTGTATTGATTTGTCTAATACGATTCCTGTAGAATTCTCTTTATCGGATCCTTATCCAAACCCATTTAATCCATCTGTTAGATTAGACTTCTCTATTTCTGAGACGCAATTTGTAGATATTAGTGTCTATAATTTAAATGGAGAGTATGTTGAAAGTTTAATGAGCAGCGTTCAGCCTGTTGGTTACTATAATATCTCATGGGATGCCAATACTTATCCATCAGGATTATATTTTATTCGATTTTCAAGTAAAGAAGCACTAAAAACTATGAAGGTTATGCTTATAAAATAAGTTTCTTTTCACTTGAATAGTACCTCTTATTAGTTTTACCTTTTATACTGTGCAATTGCAGTATTTTTTATAAATATTTAATCATAAAATTTAGGTAGATATTATTAATAGAATTCTTTTAATACTTATTGCTATCATTTATGTGGGGTGCAATGAAGAGCCGACTAGCTCTGATGATGGCGTTTCTAATAACAATAGTACGAATAGTACTTTAGAGACCTCTAATATTTCTGATATTGTGGGAAGTATAGATGAGTATTTTCATGATTTTGATGAAATCTCTACTCCATATATAGATTCAAAATTTAATAGATACTCTGGCTTGTCAATAATCAACCCTCTATCTTTTGATGAGGATTCAGATACCCTTAATTACTCATCTGTTACAGACTATATTTTATCTTTTAACATTCAAGACAATGAGCATGACGATTGGGATGATTTTATTGATAGTAATGGAAATGGTATTTATGATGATGGGGATGAGCTCGTTGAGTATGAACTCACGCCAAGTATGACAGAATTCACATTATTTGATGAAACAAATGATGGTACATGCTTTATCGGTTCTTGTAGCGATGGGGTTTCTATAACTAAAGAAGACTGCTGTTTAAATAACAGCTGGTTTTACTGTGATGGAGAGGAAGATCACAATGATGACAATATAGATGATAATTTTGAAACATTAGAAGATTGTCAAAACAATGTAGACCCAGAATTGTGCAATCCAGCGCTATGTGCGAGGAGTAATTCAGCCGTAATTGAGCTGGAGGAGCCTGAATGTTCATTGGCTGCAGGTGATTGTGATGATGATGAGAAAAGTTATTGGTTTTTAGAATGTGTTGATGGTACCAGCTCTGGGAATTGGACTCCAGATATTGTTTTTGATAAAAATGAGAATGGCTTATATGAATATGAGGAATGGGTTGACTTAAATGGCAATGGTGATATCTGGGATGACTGCCCAGATTTAAATTATGACCAGCAGCTTACAGGCGGAAGCTTCCCTCAAATATACAGAAGTGAAGAAGTGATATTTAATCATTCATACGGAGATGTCCTAAAGCTTGAATGGAATGATGATAATGATAGATATATGGTAGTTAGTGTACCTGGATCTTGTGGCCAATTATCGCATATTGAATATTTAGGAGATGCTAATAATATTTCTAATCCAGCTGTTTATCCAGATTTAATTTTGAATGATCCAACTGATACCGGAGTTTCTAGTGCTGATTGCTCATGCCTAGAGGCGACGTTTATCCCACTAGATTCGAACAATCCCGAATCTACGGGTACATGTATGTTTACTAGCAGTCAATGTGATTTGCGTGGTGGAGTATTTATATCTGACTACGAAACTGATCAAAATACTTCTGATGAATATGGAGTTTGCAAATTGATTGCAGAGGTTTATGAAAATGTTTATGATTCTACGGCCTATATTACTCAGATAAATGTTAATGATGTTTATGGATTTCATTATACGGATACTAATAACAATAGTGTTTGGGATGAGGGTGAGCAATTTGAGGTTGGAGAATCAGGCTATGGTCAATACTATTTTGACCAAACAGAATTAGTTAGAGTTGACAGTGTTTACTCTACTTCAGTACAAACTTTTTACCATACATTTAGGTATCCTAGAAAAATTGTTCAGGAAGATTCTCTTATGTACTGGGTTAGTACTGATTGCAATGATAACGGTCAATGGGATGATGCGGAGCCATTTAATGATATAGGAAATGGTGTTTACGATTTAGGTGAAGAATTTATAGATGAATTGAATGGTGTGTATGATATTGGAGAAGATTATGTAGATGCAAATGGAAACAATACTTACGATGAAGGTGAAGAGTTTGTAGATGGGAATGGTCAATGGGATGAAGGAGAGCAATTTTTTGATGGTCCTAATGGGGTTTATGATCCCGGTGAGGATTTTATAGATTCTGCGCAAAACGGAATATGGGATGAAGGTGAATTATTCACAGACGCATTAAATGGGGTGTATGATGAAGGCGAAGAATTTGAAGATACTATAGGTGATGGATTGTGTGATGAAGAGGTAGAGCCTTTTGTTGATATTGGCAATGGTGTTTATGATATTGGTGAGGTTTTAGTGTTTGCTGGTGGTAATGGTGTTTGGGATGAGGGCGAAGAATTTATAGATAAAGGTAATGGTGTTTATGATGAAGGAATCGAAACGCTTGATTCGGAGAATGGTGTCTGGGATGAGGGTGAATCTTTCGTAGATGCGTTAAATGGTATTTATGATTTTGGGGAAGATTTTGTAGATACGCAGAATGGCGTATGGGATGAAGGAGAAGAGTGGGTTGATTTGGATGGCTCTTATACGCTAGGAGAAGATTTTACTGATATTAATAGTAGTGGTGTTTGGGATGCTTATTGTAGCCAGCAGGATTTAGGATATGATAGTAATTTTAATAATAAATGGGCATGTGAAAACGCTGGTCATGAATGGCTGGATGAACCTTATGTAGATGGTAATGGTGTTTACGATGAAGGGGAATCTTTTACTGACGGTAACGGTATTTGGGATGAGGGAGAAGATTTCACAGATGCCCTTAATGGGATTTATGATGGGCCAGAGTATTACGATGATATAAATGAAAGTGGTATTCATGACTATTTTTGCCAAGATGGGATTTCTTGGAATTCAAATTTCTCAAATCAAATAGATTGTGAGTTTAATGGCCATCAATGGGTGTTAGAAGTTTTTGTTGATATTAATGGTAATGGCAGTTGGGACGAAGGGGAAGCTTTTGATGAATCTGTAACTAATATCGTTCCAGAGGTAGCAGAAGAATTTATAGATGCGATGAATGGCGTATATGATATAGGTGAAACTTTTTCAGATATGAATGGTAATGGATATAGAGATTATTATTGTACAAATGGACAGTGGCCTAATAGTATGTCGTATTGTATGCATTTTGGAGGGAATTGGGAATTGGAGAGCTTTACGGACGCTCTTAATGGTGTTTACGATGAAGGGGAGGAGTTTACAGATACAAATTCGAATGGTGTTTGGGATGATGACAATTTTAATGATTTAGGTAATGGCCAATATGATCAAGGAGAAAATTTTATAGATTTACCTATGGATACATATACGGCTGGTGACCCATTTATTGATTTGGGCAATGGATCATGCGATACTAGTGACAATAGTTTAGATCTTTGGGTCGATTTAGGTAATGGCGTTTGGGATGAAGGAGAAGATTTTACAGATGCTCTTAATGGTGTTTATGATGAAGGTGAAGAATTTGTAGACAATTTATTGAATGGTATTTGGGACGAGGGTGAAGAATTTATCGATGGTGGAGACGGGGATTGGAATGTAGGAGAATCTTACACCGATCTTGGGAATGGTGTTTGGGACCCAGCAGAGCCATTCTTTAATTTCTATGGGAATACTAATCTTCCGGATGAAAGTGGAACTATTAATCAATATTTAAGTGGAGACCCTTTTCTTGACAGGAATTGTAACGAAAAATGGGATGACGCTGAGAGAAGAAGTGATGATACTAATCCTTTTACTTTAGAAGAATGTGATGCTATAAACGGGACTTGGATTGATGCAGGAGAGTATTTTTTCTGTGATATGGGGAATGGGCAGTGGGATCATGCTGAATCATTTACCGATAGTTATACAGGAGATTTTATTACTGAGCCTAACATCTATACAGAACAGTATCAGGAAGATGATTATCTAGCTAGAAAATCGGATCGTGCTGAAACATTAATTGCAAGCTATAATAATAATAATTGGATAGTATATAATGTTTTATCTGATACAACTACTGTAACCCCTAGATGGCACTCTGGAGACCCCTATTCTATGCTATCAATTGTCACTGAGATTAAAGATAAGGAAAAAGATGTAGCGAGAATTGATTCAGTTACATCTGTATATAGCTATAAGTTTGTTGAAAACATGCTTGCCGATGAGGTGAGAGATTATTCTGTAACCAAGACTACTTGGTATGAAAATGATGAGCGACAAGTAAACTATCATCTGTATAGAAAGGATGATGAGACTCAGAATATAATGAAGCTGACCCATCAAAGCTATTTTGTTTTACCAGATGTAAATGCTTCTGAAATTAATGGTCCTGGATATGCCGATTACCTAGTGTATAATGAATATCCTTCCGAGGAAACACTATTTTACACTTATGGTGGAATGTTGCGCGATGGAGAGTTTCATGAGACATTTTCTACAGTATATTCAAGTGACACCTTTGCAGAGTACGATATACATGAAACATATGAGGTGTTTTATGAACCTGCAGAAATGTCTTATGGTAATGGGTTGTACGATATAGGAGAAGATTTTGAAGATGAAAAAAATGGAAGCTATGATTTAGGTGAAGAGTTTACTGATTCTAATAGTAATGGAATAAGAGATTATTATTGTAAGCAAGAAGGTCAGTGGAATACATACGCTGCGACTCAGCTAAATATTGGGAATTATGATAATGAGGCTTCATGTTTGGCGGCATCTCATTCTTGGGAAGAAGAATCTTTTATTGATGGTAATGGAATTAGAGATGAGAATGAAGATTTCGTAGATGAGAATATTTATATACAGGATGTATTTAAAGTAGTGAGAACAAAAAAAACTACAATGATTGGATCAGGGCTTGAAATTGAAGAGCAGAATACTACGTGGCTAGCAAAAGGAAAAGGAATCGTTAAAGATGAAATTAATTTCAGGTTCAATCAAAATCTTTTAGCAGGCAGTGGTGGAGATGATTATGATGGATTCTATCGATTAGAGTTAAAAGATTGTAGGCATTGCAATGAGCCTGATAATTATAGATCGGCTCCAGGAATGTTTGATAATACGATGGAAGTAAATTTTGATGAACTAAATACTGTTGATGATTTTAATGATTCTTATAAAAAAATAAGAACTTATGGTATTCAGCAGGTACCTATCAACTTTAATGGCTTGGAATAAAATATGAAAAAAATGAATATCTTAATTATATCTTTATTGGCTTTAAATACTCTATTTGCGGGAACTGATGGCACTATAAGGGGCGCTGTTAGGGATGTAAACGGAGAAGGTCTTCCTGCTGTTCAGGTTTATATTGAAGAACTGGGACAAGGAGCGACAACTGATATTGATGGTAATTATATTATACTAAATGTCCAGGTTGGTACTTATGAAGTTAAAGCTGCTATGATTGGGTATGCAACTCAGGTTTTTCAAAATGTTTCTGTCACAATGGATCAAACGCAGTGGTTAAATATAGTTATGCAAGAAGAAGCTATTGAGGGTGAGGAAATTGTTGTTTCTGGAGAAAAAAAACTTGTTGAAGCGGGAACGACATCAAAAAAAATAACGGTAAATCAAGAGGCTATCGAAGCATTGCCTATTAAAGATGTTTCCGAATTATATTCATTGCAGTCTGGCGTTGTGAAAATTGAAAGTGGAATGAGAGGCGCAATACCTGCTCATGAAGAAAGAGGCCTTGAAGAGGTTCATGTTAGAGGGGGGCGTACAGGTGAAATCGCATATATGATTGATGGGATGTATATCAGAAATCCTATTTATGGAGGAAAGGGTTCTGGAACGCGTTTGAATATTTTTGCGATTGAAGAATTCGATTGGCAGCCAGGTGGTTTTAATGCTGAGTATGGAGATGCTATGTCTGCGGTAAGCAATCTTCATACTGCAAAAGGAAAAGATAAATTTCGTTATAAATTTAAATATGAGACTAGCTTAATTGGAGACAAGGTTTTTGATAATGAATACGATAGATTAAGAGGATATAATGATTATAATTTAGGTTTTGGGGGTAAGGTTCCTTTCCTTGATAGAATCCCTAAAGTGAATGGGGTGTATTATTGGGTTTCTGGGCAATATACAGATAATCAGGCTTATAGGGTGTTGGAATTTGATGATAATGTATATGTGGATACATTAGCAACAACTGAAAATATGAAGAATCTTACAACCCCATGGGATACTAATGCTGGATTTGTTCCTTATGGCTTTGATAATACCTGGGATGTCTTCGGTAAATTGACTATCAATACATTCAATAATAAGTTAAGATTTAACTACTCTTATTGGCAGGTTGCCAATCACAGGCAATCATTTAACACAAGGTATATATATTGGGATCAAGGGCGGCAAGAGATTTTTAAAGATACATACAGACACACTATTGAGCTTAATCATACAATATCAGATAAAACATTTTATACATTGAGATACTCTCATTTTATACAAGATCAGTTTATGGGTGTAAGATGGAGAGACTCTGATGATGATGGCTTTCCTGATTGGTTTGAGTATTCCAATGCTGCAGGTAATCCCACAAATGATTACGTTGAAGATATGACATCTAACCCTAACGATGAAAATGTGCTTCCTTTCTTGCCAAACGATCAAGTTGAAACAACACAGATACTGTATACTAAAAGGGATGGAAACGGACCTGACGATTGGACTAGTGGATGGTATTATGGCGCCACTCCTGGTAATTATAGCTGGGATTACGCCGATGGCTTTATTGATGTCAATGGAGATGGTATTTATACAGAGTATTATGATGAAAATGGAAATGGGCAAAGGGATCCTGGAGAGCACTATATAGATGCATTTTTAGAAGAGCATTACGTTGATTTTAATTCAAACGGAGTCTATGATGAAGGCGAAGATTATATAGATGCTAATGGTAATCAGAAATGGGATAGCTTTGATGATCATGATAAAAATGGAGATGGAGTTTGGGATGGCCCGGTAATGCTAGAAGAGGCTGTTTACAGAGATGGAGATTATTGGTTGACACCGGAGATGTACGTCGATTACGAGCCTTTCTACGATGAGGCTGTTTTCTGGAATGAAATTCAACAAGACCCTTATTATGGTTATGTTTCTCAATATCAATCATCAAATTGGTGGGGAGAATACTTTGATGGCTGGAATGAAGGTAGGGCATTTGGGGGTAGCGATGCATTCTATGGGACATCTAGAGCGCTGACTAATGAGGTTAGGTTGGATGTGACTACTCAGGCAACTGATAAATGGAGGACAAGAGTAGGGTTTGACTTGAAATCTCATAAATTGAATTTTTATGAAATCGTGGAACCATGGCTAGATGGCCTTGCTAGTAGGCAGCGATTTGCAGAATATTGGGAAGATGTAGGGAGAGATGGTATTAGTTATCTTGATAATGCTGATGGCAATTATGCGTGGGATGAGGGTGAAGGTAATGGTACTTGGGATTTTTTTTATGACGCGAATGATGACGGGAAGTGTATTCCTGCTGATGGTGATCAATGTGAGCCATTTAGTGATTTCAATGAAAATGAGCAGTGGAATGATTATGTCGAGCCTGTTGAGTTTGCAGCTTATTGGCAAAATACTTTTGAAGTACCGTGGATGGTGATTAATGCTGGGATTAGATTGGATGGTGTTAATTACAAAACTCAGGTATGGAGTGACCAATATGGTAACTACTCACCGTATAAACCTTGGATGTGGAGAGATTGTGGAGCTGATGGTTTGTGCCCAGATGATGGTATTCTCTATAATGGAAAAGATATCGGTGAGGATGATGGGGAATGGCAGAGTAATGAAGAGGTTACCGATGAGATTGGATTATCGTATACAGAGGTTTTCTTTGAGCCTGCTAAGTGGCTGTGGAAAATTAGCCCACGCTTAGGTTTTAGTCACGTCATAACAGATCAAGCTACATTTACATTCAATTATGGATTGTATTATCAAACTCCAGTTTATGAGAATGTTTATAGAAATACTAATAGAGCAGATGACCCTCAAGAAACGTTTGAAGAAAGTGAAGCTGCAATTGGTAATGCTACGATGACCGCCTCTAGAACTCAATCATATGAATTTGGTTTTAATGTACAGGTGAATAGAAATTGGGCTTTTTCTATAATGGGCTGGGTAAAAGATATGGATCAGCTTGTATCAGCTAAAACATATAGATCTGGTATCTATACATATCAAGTAGCAGCGAATGGAGATTATGGCCAAGCGCAAGGGATTGATTTTACATTGCAAAACAGGGGAATGTTAATAAATACAATGCTACAGTATACATATTCAGTCGCTAGAGCTAATGGTGATTATGATGCTGCGGCATTTGGCCAGCAATATGTAGATGCTCCTTCTCAGCAGTACCTTATGAGCTTTGATAGGCCTCACGATTTAGCTTTATCGTTATATTCATTTTTACCATTTGGTGTCAATGTATCAATGACACATTTTTATCAATCTGGATTCCCATATACTCGCTTATTATTAGAGGGAGATACGTTAGAGGAGGATTTATTAAATAAGAATGGAATGAGGTCCTCTGATTGGTATTGGGCTAATATGTCATTCTCTAAAAATATTGAGTTTTCTAATTTTAAAGTAGGGTTAGGTCTTAGCATTTATAATCTATTTAATAATAGGAATGAGGTTGATATCTATCCAATGACAGGCGTTGTAGAATCATGCCCATCAGAGATCCCTGATTGCAGCGATGATCAAATGATACCAAACCCCGGAGAGTATTATGAAGATGAAATTGGATTAGACGGTGAGTATTCAGGTGGATATTACGATAGGCCGTGGATGTTTACTTCTCCTAGGGAATTTAACTTTTTTATTCGATTGGATTTTAATTAATTATGATATTAAAAAATATTAAAAAACATTTATGGTTATGGATTTTATTGGCTTCTATTTTTGCGGCTGAAGCTGATGAATATATTGGAGTTGGAGAAAATTTTAGTGCAGGGGCTACATATACCAGGGGTGATGGTGGTGGCTTAGGTCAATACGGATATCCTAATGACCCCATGATTGATAGAGCAAAAGGATATCTATTAAAGGGTAAGGTGAAGAATGCAATTACTAATTATGGTAACTTTATAAATTGGTATTTTCATCCTGCGGGAATGTGGGGAGACTATACATACTTACCAGATGTAGGGATGATTGCCGGAGTAAGGGGCCATAGGTACAGCTCTGAGTTTGCATGGGAAGAAGCAGATATGGCATCAATCTGCTCTGTAAATCAATCTCCTTGGTGTGCGCAATTTGAGAGCAGTTTGGATGTATGGTGTTCTGAGGAATTGTATGATAGCTGGGAATTAGACACTGAGATATTATTTGATTTTGATGATATAGATACTACAATCTCTATTAGGCCCAATGGAAGATATGTAGGCATTGTGTTTGAAACGGAAAATGATAGAGGGACTGTAGGAACTAGAAAAAAAGATACATATGATGGAGTTCCTGCAATTTTAAATATAGATGGCCGTAATCAGTGGGTTTTTGATTTTACGCAATCAGGATCAGAGCCTGGAGGAAGTGGCAATTCTAGGGTTTGTATAGCAGTTAGAGGTGAGGGGTCAAATTCTGAAGCTATTGATCCGAACAAATCAGATGCGATGATTGGTGTTATGTATCCATGGGGTCTTAGACCATCTTTGAAAAGAAGAGCAGAAGAATTTGATTTATATGAGTATGGAATAGATGGTGAAGATTGGACGAAAGATGATGACTATTCATATTATGGTGCCACAGTACAAGAATCATGGTTCACAAGATGGGATCCTAGCAGTAACTCTGACTGGCATGCATCTACATACTCTAGGGATTATGTCTTTGGTGATTTGGTTGGTGGAGATGTTTTTGCAGATACATACTTTAGTGATTCGGCAGATGACTATTCTCTTTTAGCGCATAGCTCCATACCTTCAACTTGGCCATCAAAATTAACAGATGAAGGAGAAGTTGTTCAGTATTGGCCAGGCTGGTACAGTCAATCATTTAATGCTGATTTACCTGCACCATGTGATGGTGATAGAAAAAATGATGCTTGCTGGGAAATTGTTCCAGGAAGATTTACATCAGATAATGATATTTATATGGAATTTGACGATAGATGGGCTCATAGGGGAAATATGGTTGATAGTAATAATCAATACAAGCAAACAGGTTACCCCTTAGGCCTCAAAGTTAAATCTACAGCTCATTCATATGGAGTTTCTTTTGCTGAAGATATAATGTTTGTGACAGTATGGGTGCACAATGAGAGTGATGAAATGGTTATGCCGGATGGAACAAAGTTAAATCAATCCCAAGGTTTTAATTACGAAGATTTGTCGCTTGGGTTTTATATGGATGCGGATGTGTTGACTAAAGATATTTTTAATAATTATACTCCCCATACAAATGATGATGATTTCATGGAGTATATTGATTGCAAAACTTCTAGAGATTATTATCCTATAACCTCTGAAGCTCCTAATGGTTGTCCTATAAGAAATGGTGAAGAATTGAGAGTTAGTATTGCGGTCATTGGAGATTGGGATGGAGAAAGCAACTCTCCTAGAGGGTATAGTATGGATCCAGACCAAGAAACTAAGGGAACTGATTTTGGGCTGGTTGCTGTGCAGATGCTAGATTCGCCTATTGCAACTGATGAAATTGATCTTGATAACGATGGTAGTATTGATATTTACCCAGGTGAAAAACTAAAAATGACTGACTGGCATTGGTTTAGTTG
>CETU01143313.1_pt1 | contig 21069 bp, 23 predicted proteins | sample 356531 | NCBI WGS metagenome assembly CETU01 (sample SAMEA2623488, study PRJEB7988) | marine metagenome | isolation source: saline water (ENVO:00002010), including
CACAGAGGTAGTCATTTATACGTCTTTCTCGCCTTCTGGGGTAGTGCTTTTACCCTGATATACCTACCTATGTGGGTATCTAAAACAGATAAATAGTTATACCATCAGAGTTATTAATGAGTAAGTTTTTCAATGCTCCAGCTGTCAGAGCCTCAATGGTCGAGATACAGGAGTTACAAGAAGATATTATGACAGGCATCGCTGTCAGAGGTATGAGAAATCCTACCACTGAAGAGGGACATCTGTATATTGCGAAAATGAAAAAACTTCTTGAAAAACAGAAGAACTTTATGTTTCGTCTGTCATTAGAGACAGAAGATCCTGATGCTCTTGAAATGAAAGAACATATCTTAGAATCTGCAAAGTTTCTAGGATTGAAAGACGGGCAGAATATAAATCAGTTTTTTGAAACTCTATCGGAAACGTTAGCGAAACTAGAAACAGATTTACCTCCTGTTGACTAATATATTATTACATGTTATAATACAAACAATCCAACAATACAAAAATACGGAGAATACTAAATGTCATTTGCTGCATTAAAGAAACAATCTAAAGCAGGGTCTCTCACAGAGAGATTAATGAAAAAAGTTGAGAAACTCAACGAAAAAGGTGGAAGTAATACTGATGAACGTCTATGGAAACCATCTGTAGATAAAGCGGGTAACGGATTCGCTATTATACGATTCCTCCCTGCACATGCCAATGCTGAATTGCCATGGACTCAAGTATGGAGTCATGCATTTCAAGGGCCAGGTGGCTGGTATATTGAAAACAGTTTAACTACTGTTGGTAAAAACGATCCTGTAGGGGAATTAAACAGAACTCTTTGGAACAGTGGTCGTGAATCTGATAAAGATATTGCTCGCAAACAGAAACGTAAGTTGTCTTACTATGCTAATGTTTTTATCGTAAAAGATTCCGCAAATCCTGAGAACGAAGGACAAGTCAAACTATACAAGTTTGGTAAGAAGATCTTTGATAAGATCACTGCTGCAATGCAACCTGAGTTTGAAGATGAAGAACCAATCAACCCATTCGACTTTTGGAAGGGTGCTAACTTCAAATTAAAGATCAAACAGGTCGCTGGATTCTGGAACTATGATAGCTCAGAGTTTGGAAAGACTGAGGCACTTCTAGATGATGATGCTGAACTAGAAAAGATCTACGACAAGATCTATGATTTAAGTGAGTTTACTGCTCCTGATCAGTTCAAATCTTATGATGAACTCAAAGGACGTTTGGATGCTGTTTTAGGAACTAAAAAAGTAGTTACACCTAAAGTTGACACTGAAGAACTAGAAGATCTAAGTGAAGGGTTAAATCGTCCATCTGCTGATGAACTAGATGAAATATCTAATCTATCTGCTGCTGCAACTGCAACAACAGAAGATGAGGATGATGCTCTAAGTTATTTTCAGAAACTCGCAGAAGAATAAATTTATGACCCACTAAGTCTTGGGTTATATGTTCCTTTAAGTCTGGCACTGATAAAGTCGCCAGACTTTTTATATTTCATAATTTTATTCATATCAGCAACTGCAACTTCTAAGAACTGTGGTTGTAATATTTTAATTCTTCTCTTAGCGTCATTTTCATTCTCTTCAAACTCATAGTTACTGACGGCAAACACATTAGTATGTGAGATTATATTACCATTAGAATCTCTAACTGTACCAGCATTATCAACACTAGACAATTCATTTAAAGTGTTACCACTATAAGTAACTTCTTCTTGTCTTGAAAAGTTTCTCTCTAGATATCTGCTGTCAAAATTAGAATCTACAACTAAACCCTCTGGAACTACCACTCTAGAATTGTCATCTACTAATAGTTCTGTAACGTAGTGATGGATCTCAGATAACTTTTCCTCAGTGCCATACTTATCAAAGATGTATCTTTGGAAGTCGTTGGAGTTTAATGGCCATTGATCTTGAATCTTAGTAATATTATTTGTTGTTAGAATAACCCAATCAAATCTAGGATCGCCATATACTTTTTCAGAGACTTGTTCTGGTCTGTCATCTCCAATAATCATGTAATCTTCAAATGCTGTGAGAACACTCTCAAGATCATCACGAAGCTTAGGTCTTCTAAAAATATTCTTGACAGGGATAAACTCATCATTAGCTGATCTATCTGTAGTCCTAGAGACGTAATTTATATTTGGAAAATAAGAAAAATAACCTTTCGACATTTTAGTAACCTATATCTGATGAATATGGACTGTTTTGTTTGATAATACTTATTGGCATTAAATCTCCAATCGACTCTGGATCATTAGGATCATATTGTCTATCTTTAGCAATATCCTCACTATAATCTGTATCATATATGGGTTCAAGTTCAGCAAATCTAAGAGTCATCATGACAGATATTGGCATACCATTCTCATATGCCATCCACTGTCCCTCTGGAGTATAGTTGATATCTACGTTCTGTAAGGCACATGGCTTAAATTTATTCACACCGAGAATGTTCCTGTTACCACCAGTAACGAATCTTAGTCTGAATATATTAGGAGTTCCTAAGAAGAATGATGGGCCACCAGCCTTACCTACGTTGGATAATTCTCCATTGTCTATCTTTCTAATTTTTTTTGGAGCAGACCATTGTTTAAATGCACGAATAATCATTCTAACGTTTGCTGCTTCTAGTCTATTTCTTGGACTCATCAACCATTGATATTCAAAAGATCTCAAGGACACACCAGCAAAAAGTAATTCTGTATTTGAGTTCACTACCACACCCACACTTCTAGATAAAACTTGTTCTGAACTTACATCACCGAATCCACTTTCACTTGCCAACTGAGCAATCTTATTAGCCATGGACATTCCTCTGGTAGATTCTTGAGTCAACATCTCTCCCTGCATGCTCAGTTTTGTAGCAGTACGTCCATAACCACCGAAATCATTAGTAAAGAAACTTGTCAGAACATTCTTACTTACGTTCTGAATTGCGCCCATTTGACCAGCATCCATACTCTGTTCACCCCAGTTTCTTGGGTTTCCATCAGTCATGTTATTTGGCATTGGCAGTTTGATACCAGCACCTAGTTTTCTTTTATATGGTGTTGTTCTCTCTGAACCAAAAGTAAATGAAGATTCTTTGTCATTAGCAAAAATATTTCTTTTTCCAGATTTACCATCTAGTGCAGCTGCATAAGGTGCCCGATAGGAGTAACATTGTATGAACATATGATCCATGCTGTTGGACATATCCATAGGATACTTCACTATCTTTTTGAACAGTGTATCTGCTTCTTCTGCACCACTGAACGCATTTTCTATTGCACCTACACCTCTTGCACCTTGATTGGTGATTTTGCTTAACAAACTATCATTTTTATTGTTTTCCCCTTGATTAGTTTTACTTTTATTATAATTTCTCAACTTTTTCGTATACATCACCTTCTCTTTATTATTTCTGGCATTCTTAATTTTATTCTCCAGCACTTCCTGTTGAGCATCTTTATCAGATGGTATTCCATTAGCATATCCCTCTTGAGTAGTCCATTTGGGTTTTGCTAAGCCAGGAGCAACGGCATCAATATGATTTTTAGTTGATTCCTGTATCGCTTGATGAATCCTTAATTGATCATCTTTAGAGAATGATGATGCTGTATCTTTTGTTAGTTTAGATTGATCCCAGACTCCATCTTTGTATATTGGTTCTACGTTCTGTAGTAATTGACCATTAGCGTCAACCGCCCTAACTGTTGTTCCACCTGTCTCAGAGTAGAATACTTTATAATTTCTGACATTACCTTGTGAATCCTGTTGAGATATTTCAACGCCAGGATTTATTTCCTCACCAAATTCTGAATTAGCGATAGGTGTGAATGTCATTTTTTCTTTCTTTTTTGATTTCGGCTGTTAAATGCTCTGTACTTGGGAAACCTCACACCATTCTTGTCTATGAATTGTTCGGTGGGAAGTAAAGAGATGTCAGCCCAGTTCTCTTCTCTTGGAACTTTAAATATAGTTCTCATGTTAGACCACAGATATTTGTGGACACTATTTTTAGGAACAGGAGATTCTCCACGACTATTTAGTAGAGCATTTGCAATTACATCACGGTAATCTGGATTTATGTAATGTAAATTACAACCAAGTATACCTTCCTGATAGAATCCTATCACTACTGCTAGAGGTTGAACGTCCCAAAACTCATAGTTTTGTGCAAATGATGGATTGTATCCAAAGAATACTAGATCACCCATATTAACACCCTGAGTATCAATGGCACTCGCATCTCTCCTTTGTACCTGAGCCAACGCTGATTCCAGTTGGTTTACATACCAAGCGTCAGGTTGCAATTCGCCTTGGGTGGCTTCTTTAATATCGTCTGCGATCATGTGAAATACCTAAATCGTCTTCTGTCATAATTTTAAACTCATACTTTCTATCAGCACAGTAAGACTTTGCTGCGTTCCATTTTGCTTGATTCACAACCCATGTTTTAACTTCATAATACCATGCCTGAGTCTTTCTTTTTGGATTCCTCTTTGGTTCTTTAACTTGTTTCTTTGGTTTTACTTCTATGACTACAGATCTTTTTTTGCCAGACTTATCCTTATACTTGATAAAAAAGTCTGGGAAGTATCTATGAACCCTGTTATCCAATGGATTCTTGTATGGTATCCAAAACTCTTCGGATTGCCATTGGTCTACGCTCTCGGTCAAGTCACAGTACTCCATGAATTTCTTCTCCCAGAGAGATCTATAAACAATCTGAGTGGGATCACCTTTGTATTTTTTTACATGTCTGGGTTTAAATTTTCCCTGATAAGCCATATACATAGTATGGTAAGTCATAAATTTATTTAGATGGCCAGGCAACAGAAAAGTTATTTTAGCAACGATAAGTTAGTAAAAGATATAGAAACATTCAGATCGGCTCTTGGTGCCCCAGCTCTTTCCAACTTTTTTAAAGTTCAGATGGATTTGGCTAACATTGGCCCAGAACCTGTGGATTCATTCCCAGTTGATTTAGATGCAGCTTCAAGTGGTGTTTATCAAAAAGAGAAAATGGCCAATGATCTAAGTAGATGGTTGACATCTTGTGGATTGTTAGATAACGGAGAGAAAGAAAGATATGAACTATTATGCAATGAAGCAATGTTGCCTGGTGTGTCAATGTCTGTGGTACAGGAGGTTGGAAGCAGACAGGGTATTCGAGAAAGGTTTGCTACACAGAGACAATACACTGACATAGCTTTGTCTTTCTTTGTATCTCAAGATTATAAAACTTTGAAACTCTTCCAAGAGTGGTTTAATTTTATGAATCCTCTCTATGTGACACAAGAAGGAATCAAGCATAATCAAGGATACCCTGGCGGTTATCCAAATAATGATGAAAGATTTGCTTTCCATAGATTTAGATATCCCCATGATTACAAAAGAGATCTATCAATCACTAAGTTTGAAAGAAATCTAGGTGCAACTAAGACGAAAACTCAAAGAGAAGACCCTGTTGAGTTCAAACCTGATGCTATCAGTTATAACTTTATAAATGCCTTCCCTATATCAATACAAGACATACCACTCAACTATGCAGGCGGAAATCTATTACAAGTTACTGTTGAGTTTGCATATGACAGATACTATATTGTCAATAATCAAGGAACGCCTGCACCAGCAGTACCACAAAAAGGTTTATCACAGATAACTAATGCTAACAATGTGTCTGAAACTACTGTAGATAAAGCTCCAAATTAACCCTCTAAATAATAACGAATAATTACTTATTATGCCTTTACCTAAAATTTCGACGGCTGAGTATGAATTGACATTACCATCAAATGGCAAAACTATTAAATATAGACCATTTTTGGTAAGAGAAGAAAAGATTCTTATACTTGCGCTAGAATCAGAAAATCAAAAACAAATAACCACTGCTGTTAGACAAGTTATAAAAGAATGTGTTTTAACAAAGGGAATCAAAGTCGATCAACTACCAAGTTTTGATATTGAATATCTATTTTTGAATATTCGTGGAAAATCTGTTGGTGAATCAATTGAACTTATGGTGACATGTGGTGATGATGGCAAGACAGAAGTTCCTGTCACAGTCCTTATTGATGATATTGAAGTATCCACTAACGATGAACATAGTTCAGATATTGAACTATCAGATGGTTATTCTGTAAAAATGAAGTATCCATCTCTCAATCAGTTCATAGAAACTAACTTCAGTCAAGATGATGAGGACGCTGTAGAAAAATCATTTGAGATGATAGCGACATCTATTGATATGGTTTATAATGATAAGGATATGTTTGCAGCATCTGAGTGTACAAAGAAAGAACTCAAAGAGTGGGTAGAATCATTGACATCAGCACAGTTTCAAAAGATTGAACAATTCTTTGAGACCATGCCTAAACTGACACATACACTAGAGGTAGTTAATCCAAACACTAAAAAGAAAAACACTATAGTATTAGAGGGGCTAACGGATTTTTTCGCTTAAGTATGTCTCATATTGATCTTGAGACATACTTCCGCATCAATTTCGCCCTCATGCAGTTCCATAAATATTCCCTATGGGAGATAGAGAACATGCCGCCTTGGGAACGAGACATCTATGTTGGACTACTCAGACTTCATATCGAAGAGGAACAACTAAAACAAAGACAAAGAGAAGCACAGGCACGAAATGGGTAAACTAACCTCTACACTTGGAACACTAGGTAAGGCCGCCAAAGGTGCAGCCAAACGTGTGTCTAAGTCTAAAGTTGTTAGAAAGACTGCGATAGCTGGTAAGAAAGCAATTAGAGGTGCCAAAAAAGGGATAGCAGGAGCTCAGGTAAAGGGTTCAAAGTTTCTTCAAAAGTCTGTTGCTAAGATAAAACCGATAGCATCAGATCTGAAACAGGGTGGAATCAGGAAGATTAATAAGATTGTAGAGGCGAAGACTCAGAATCTGATACCCAAGTTATCAAATAAGATAGAAGAGAAAGTAAATTCATTTGATCCTAGTAAGTTTTTAGGTAAAATATTTGATGGTGGATTAAATTCACTGAATCAGTTTGGATCAAGTCTTGATGGTATGAAAGGTAGATTTGATTCTACTGTAGAATTTCTTGGCAAGGCAACTGAAGTAGCAAGTAAGTTTGTGAAGAAACTTGCATCAGCTAAACCTAAAAAAGGTGGTGGTGGAGGTATATTTGGTAAGTTAATTAAAGGAGTTGCGATTGCTGGTGCAGCTGCACTTGGAACTGCTGTTGTAGCAAAGGTTGCAGTAGCTGGTAAAGTAAGAGAGGGTGCTAAGAATTTAGTCAAGAAAGGACTCGACTTCATTAGAAATAGAAAGAAGAAGAAGTTAGAGAAGAAACAGGAAGAGGCAAAAGTAAAGAAAGATAAGGGTAATGCTGGCATATTCAAAAATATATTGGATAAGTTTTCTAGTATTTTGGATTTTACACCAAAGAGTGTGAAGAGGTTCAAATCAATAGGAGTCCAAAGAAAAAAGAGTGTGACGGATACTGAAAAAGGTATATTTACAGATGATTATAGATTTAAAAAATTTACAGACAATGACGGTGACAAGAAAGTACACGATTTAAAAATTAGTATGGATCGTGGCCAGATCACATCAGGTAATGATTCACCAACTACTAGAAGAATCGTTGAGGCATTTGATGAGCACAGTAAATTAGACAGAGATCTAAGTTTCATAAAGAGAGCTCTGTCTAAGAACCCTGACGATGAAGAAAATCTGGCGAAGTTGAAAGAAGTACGAGACAGAATGAGAGCTCTACAGAAAGAAATAGATGAACTTATCCCCATAGCAGAAGGCACAGTAACTATGGAGGGAACTAAGAAAAATGTTGACAAAGTTATGAATGATCCAGACTTCGCAGAAGAAGCTAAGGATGGTAAAGATGGTAAAGATGGTAAGTCAAAGCCTGGTCAAATATTTAATAATATAAAGAATACCTTTAGCGGTCTCAAAGACAAGGCCAGTAATTTTCTTGGAGGTGTAAAAAAGGCACTAACACCTAAAAAAGGCGGTAGTGGAGGTAAAAAGTCAAGAGGAATAGAAAGGGTACAGCCAGGTAAACCAGTAGAAGATCCAATTAGTTTTGCAAATGATAGTATTCAACAGGCAGAGTCGGTAAAACCAAGCACTAAGAAAAAAGATGCAGCATCAGATATCGCTGATGGTATATCTACACCAGCAAAGGGTGGTAGTGGAGGTACTGGTGGAGGCACTGGTGGAGGCGGTCAAGGTTCTCTTGCCAACCTGGCTGGTGCAAATAAAAAAGCAGCACAAGCACAGAGGGCTAACCGCCCTAGTATGGATAGAGAGTTTGTAAAACCACAGAACCAAATTCCAGCTTTAATGGCTATTGATAAGTCAAATATGCATGTTCTACATGCTAAGTCTGTGTTTAATATAGTGGATGCCTTATGAAGACTTCTATATCTACTCTAAAAGTTAATCAAAAAGCACAGAAGTCTGTTGATACTGCTGAGAGTAGTATCAAGAAGTTTGCTAGATTCTTAAACAGTGCTGGAAATAAAATAGGATCTGACCTTCCAGGCAAGTCGGACTTCACAAAAGCAGAGAACTTTATAAACAAATTCAAGAGTGAGAAGAAAGGCGGCGGTGGCGGCGGTAAAATGATCTTAGGTGCTGTAGGTGCCATGATGATGCTTCCTATGTTACTTTCTAAGGGAAATAAAACAAAGGCTGAAGATTTGCCTACTGATGATCGGTTTGCTGGAGATGAAAAAGTTCAAGAGCAACAGATAAAAGAAGAGGAACAAAAGAAGACAGAGGCTCTCAAAAATGTAGAAGAGACTGTAAAGACAGGTAAAGAAATAAGTAAGGGTGATTTAGAACAACTCAAAGAAGTTAAGACTGATGAAAGGAAAGAAGAAGAAAGTAAGGAGAAAGAAGAGAGAGACGAGAAAAAAGAAGAAAAAGAAGCAGAACCAGAGGAGCCTGTAGAGGAAGAAGCAGAGAAAGAGGAAGTAACAGGAGATATAAAGGAAGAACAACTCAATAGATTTTCTTCATTAGTAGATGGACTGAAATCTAGATTTACACAGTTGGTTCAAAATCCAGCAGAACAGGAGAATGTAGAAGGTGCGATGAATGTGAAGTCAGAACCAACAGTTGAACAAGAAACTGGTAGCATGGAAGTTAAGGGTGAACTCACTCCAGAGATGGCAGAGGGTGGATGGATTGAAGGGCCTCAATCAGGATACCCAGTATCACTAGATGGTAAAGGTATAGATTTCATAGGTCATGGTAAAGAATATGTCAGTAAAGGCCCTGCTGGTAGTGCATTTATTGTTCCATTTGATACCCCTGCTACAAGAAAAGATCCTAGTCTAACTGGTAGAAGAATGAGAGAAGCTAAGAACATGGGATTCTCTACTGGTGGTAAACTAAATTCTAAAAAGTTTTTTTCTTCAGGCGGTCAGTTTGATAAAGATGGATTTAAGTTAGTTCAATTCACAGGTAAGCCAGGATACCGAATGGGTGAAGTATCTCCACCATCTTTACTTGTTTCTAACACTAAGTTACTTACTAAAACTAAGACAACTTATAACAGCAAACTAAATCAGAAGATAGGTAAAGAGTTTGAAAAATTTAAAGAGAAAGAAAAAATGGGTGAAGATGGTTACTATGGATACTCTATGGAAACAACAACAAAAGTTCTCAAGAAATTTGAGGATAGTACGTTTGAAGAAACATCAACTTTCCAAGAAAAAATAGCTAATATTGCAATAGAAGATTTAAAAGAGCATCAAGAACAATTGATGGAAGAGATCAGAAAAGTGAAGGGATATGAGAAAAAGACTTTCATTGATGTTATAAATGGTACAGTGAACATGCCGCTACAAGAATACATAGACATTCTCAATAGAAGTGATGCAGCGAAAGCTACATATGAGAAGAAGGAGATTGCAAGGAAACTTGACAGGAAAGAACATGGTTATAATGTTCGAGTTGTGGGTGCTGGATTTGCAGAGGGTGGATTGTGGATGCCAAATTCAAGAGGTGAGTTTTATGCTAATATGAATCACTATCCAGAGTATTCTGAAGGTGGATCATATCAAGATGGTGGTGGAGGAGGTGATATGTTAGTCGGTGGCGGTGGCGGAGCAATACCTCAAAAATCTAGTAACAATCGACCACTTCCATCAGCACCAACAGTAGTTCCTGTTGGAGCTTCAGAGAATGAAGTATTTTCAACATTCCTTTTTAACGAATTGGGGGCCTCATAATGTCAAGTCTTAATAAAATTATTGTCAAGAAAGCAAATCTCACTGTAGATGAGGATATTCAATTTGGAGGCGACAAGAGAGATCCAAATAATGAACAATTAAATGCTGAGAGTATTTCCCAAAATGTAATTACCATTGATTACTTTGAAGATGTTCTATCGCCATCTTATACCTGTTATGTGAATTGTTCAGATACCACTAATTTACTCAGCAGATTACCAGTAAGAGGATATGAGAGATTAGATCTGACTGTTGGAACCGACTTTGGTGACTTAATATTTGGTGATCAGGAAGGAAAGTTTAATAATCCTTTATATGTTACTAGCATCTTAGATGTATCTAAGAACGAAGGCCAAGAAACATTTACCTTGAAATGTACTTCCTTAGAGAACTTAATGAATGAAACTACTAGGTGCCAGAAGAAATATAAAAAATCCAACATAAGTTCTCACATCAGAGATATTCTCACAGATCCAAAAATATTTAATATAAAGAAAGAAGAGTTAGAGGAAAGAGCAGAGATAGAAGATAGTATCACTCCGTATGAATTTATAGGTAACAATAGAAAACCATTTTATATTTTGACTTGGTTATGCCCTAAAGCACAACCGTTACAAACAGGTAGCGTAGGTGGTACTTCTGGATTTTTCTTCTATGAAACTTATGATGGTTTTAAGTTCAAGTCAGTTGATGGTTTGATATCACAGACAGGTGACATTGGTGCTTCAAAGAAAGAAACAAAGAAAAAAGATGAAAGGGTAGCAGAGACATATACCTTCTCTACTTTCATAGAGTCAGAAGAGAAACCAGAAAATAATTATAGAATAATTCATCATTACACAGATAAATCTACGAATCTACAGAAAAATTTAAGGGTCGGATTATACTCCAACTTGACATATTTCTATAATCCGTTAGACTGGAGTACGAAAGCTATCCCTCATAAATTGAAGGATGAATTAGAGAAGGATGGAGTAAAAGTAGCGGGTAAGGACGTTCCAATCCCAGCAGGGGATGTCAGTGAAGCGGCTTCACGAGTTTTGGTAAGAATAGGTGATAAGGGTATGTTAGCTCCAACACTAGAAACTAACCAAGATGACAACGTAGAAGGGTCTGGTAGGTCAGACTCTGATATGGCAAAAGCGTTCTCTCGCTATACATTGCTCTTCCAACAGTCCCTAAATATATCAGTACCATGTAATATAAACCTACGGGCTGGAGATATTATTAAAGTTCAGGTTCCTGAATCAGGGCCTAATGATACAGAAAACAAAGATCTGGATCAAGAACTAAGTGGATATTATTTGATTCGTAGCTTGAGACACCATTTTGAAATATCAGATGGAAAAAATGTCACCGCATTGAATCTCATTAGAGATTCGTATGGACTCACATAAGGAGAACCTATGGAAAGTATAGAACAACACATCGAAAAAGACAGAAAAATCGCAGAAGATCCTCTATCAAGCCCTGCAGCACGCAGACACGCTAAAGTAGAACTAGAGGAATTAGAAACATACGCCGAACATCACAAAGAAGAGATTGAAGCGGGAGATCACCATGATCCTAACGCTCTAGAACTATTCTGTGATATGCACCCTGACGAACCAGAGTGTCTCGTTTATGACGACTAATGCTAGACAGTGCCCTACTAAAGACCAACTTTGTTGGCCGAGATGGATTCATATGGTGGATCGGCAGAGTAGCTAACCCAAGTGTTTGGCGAAATGAAGCCACTGATACGGATGCTGGATGGGCATTTAGGTGCAAAGTTAGAATAATCGGATATCATCCATTTGATGACACCATATTATCCGATGATGATTTGCCGTGGGCTCATGTTCTTGTAGATGCAACATCTGGAGCTGGTCAATCCAACATGGGTAACAGTTCTAGAATGGTGGGAGGAGAAACTGTCTTTGGATTCTTTTTAGATGGAGAAGAAGGACAACAACCTGTCATCTTCGGTGCTTTAGCGAGAAATGTTAACTCACTAGGCCCCAAGAATACTGGATCATATAATGATGATGTAGAAAGAGAGAACGTATTTGCTGTTCTCTCTGGTAGAGAGGCAGGCGTAGAAGGCCCTACCAGTTTACCACTGGAAGAGGATAAGGAAGGTGGTGCAACACCATCAAATAATGCAGAGAATAAAGTTGGTGAGTTTAAAGAAAAAGAAACTCCATCTGGAAAGAAAGTTGATGCATTAGCAACAGAGGGTGTAAGTAAAGCACAAAAAGTTGAGGGTGCTTTTGCTAATAGAGGTGCATCTGAAACAGTTACCATGACCAACGGTTGTGACAATGATGCTCTCAGTGATGTTACACATACTGTTGGAAGTTTTCTAAAGACAATTAACTCACTCACAGAATATGCTGGTCAGTATGTAGATACTTCTAGGAATCTTCTCGTAGATATAGACAAAGAGATTGAGAGGTCTACTAAATTAGCAAACGGTGCGATGAAAAAGATCATCACTGTGCTAAGAGATAAGATAACCGCATTTTTATCTAAGAGATACAGAGACTTTATTGGATTATATGTAACAGAGGCAGAGAAAACTCCTATCGTTGCAGCATTTAAAAGGATAACAGATATTATATTTTGTGTTTTCAATAAATTGGGAAGAGATCTTCTTGGTGAGATAAGAGATATGTTCAAAGAAATGGTGGGAAATGCTTTGAACGGAACTGCTTGTGCCATCGAACAGGCTATAGGAGCATTGATGGCTGGAATCAATGATGGTATCAAGAAAGGATTAGAACCAATTACACAGGGATTGGATTGGTTAACAGGATCAGTGGGTGATATTGGAAGTTTATTAGACAAGGTTGGCAGTTACACAGATACTGTGATGTCTTTCTTAGAATGTGATTCTCTACAGTGTAAAGAGTATAAAGATTGGACACAATCTGGAGGAATGAGAAAGAAACCAGAACTCAGCTTCAAATCAATGATTGATAATTCTAAATTACTTTCTTCTTTAGAAGTTGCAGATCAAACTCTAGGTTTAGCTAATATCAACTTACTTACATCGCCAAAGAAATTCTCATTCTTAAGTTTATTGGGTGGTGGTGTACCAGCATTATTTAATTGTAATGATACAACAAATAATCCAAAGAATCAGGACGATCTATCAGATAGTGTTCCGCCTGGTTTTGTGTGGCCAGATTGCATACCTCCAAAGGTAGAAGTATATGGCAACGGAACTAAAACTGCTGCAATGATCCCCATTGTATCGGCAGTAGATGGAAGTATATTAACACTACAGATAATAGAGAAAGGATTTGGATACACTGTGCCTCCAATAGTCAGTATCATTGATAAAACACATAATGGAGGTGGAGCGAAAGCACAAACAGTAATAGATTCAAATGGATCAGTGGTTGATGTCTACATGATATCGCCTGGAGAAGGATATTGCCCATCAACTAACGTAGTTCCTCCTAAGTATCCTGTTACAGAGGGGCCTGGCATCGGTGTTACTTCTGGAATAGGTGCAGATGGAACTAACTTAGATACCATAGATCCATTCATAACATTTACGACCCCTGCTGATGACGCTGTTGGAGTTCAAACTGCTACATCTCTTTCTATCACTTTCAATGAGGCGATAGTTAAGGGAACTGGTAGTCTCAGTATTACTGAGTCAGCTAGTAATGTGGTACATGAAACCATACCAATACAAGATAAGAGAATATCATTTTTGTCAGATAGAATTATCAAGGTTGATCCAGCAAAAGATTTAAAATTCAATACTGAATATCATATACAGATGTCGGTAGGATCTTTCTTAGACTTGAATGATAATGAATTTGTTGGAATTTCTAAGACAGATACTTATAACTTCACAACGAGAGGAGTGTCTGGTATTGGTAGTGAAGCGGTTGGTATAGTAACAACTCTAATCCCACAGAAGCCTGGAATTGGATATACTTCTGGAGATAGTGGTATGGTTGGACAGTGTAGTTTTGATCTCCTCTTGACCCCTGCTGGATCTATTGTCGGAGTTCAAAATATGAACTGTAAAGATAAACATAAAAAGATTCCGCCAGTCATAATAAATACAAAAACAGGAGTCGGGGCAAGACTAATACCTGTAGTATCATACAGCCCAGACTTTGTGGCAGATATTGGAGAAAGACCAGGCCCTGGCATGCTTGTAGTAAATGTGGTAGACTGTGTGTATAGTTTACCTAAGACACAAGTTGGTTGGGTAAATGGTAATCCATATTACGGGCCTTTCCATGTTCACCCAACTACAGGACGTAAGATGGTAGGAGCTGTACATGTACCCACAACACATAGTATAATATACAATACAAAGGAAGAGAGTCTAGGAAAGGCAGCACCGATAACTTACACTCAATCCACAACAACTGACCCACAAATTCAACAGACAGATGTTTCCGAACCCACTGATGCAAGTGAAACTAACACAAGTGATACTGCTTCAACTACAACAACTACGCCAACAACAACACAAACGACTACTTCGACTACGGAAACCAGTAGTCCAGCTCCTCAACAACAGCCTCCTACTCCTCCTCCTACTCCTCCTAGTGGTGGCGGGTCTGGTGGATCAAGTGGGGGCGGAGGATCCAGCGGTGGCGGTGGCTATGGAGGAGGATACTGATGGCTGAATTAGATAAACAACAACAAGATACCCAAGAATATTATGGTAACTATCCTAATTTCAGAGTTGCTTCTGGTATAAAGATACCTGATGGGGATTTGAAAGGAGAGTATGTGGACTATTCTGTGACAACAGATAATCTACAGGGCATAGCATGGTATAAAAACGGAACCCAAAAGTTAGTTGTAAATAATTGTTCTTATGAGTTTGTCGGAGAGGACAGCACAGAAGAAGAAATGTCAAAAATTATTCTGGCCAAAAATGGGAATATCAAGATTGAATGTAAAAATGGAGACATAGAACTTCGTGCAAGAAATATTACTCTTGATGCTGAGGAAGAGGTAAAAATATTAGGTGATAAGATTTTTCATAATTGTACTATTATGAATCTGAAATCAACTAATTGCAATGTATTAACAAGACAAAACCTAACCATGGCAGGACAGTTTACTGATTTTCTTGGTGCTTCGAGTATCAACTTAGATACTATGGACACTGCTCCAAGAGCTAGATATGCTGGTAAGATAATGACAGTATTGAATAACCGAATTAGGGAATTCTTTGAGGATATGGCCTAATGGGTTTCCAAGTAGGATTTCAAAATATAACTGATTTTGCTCAGATTGGCACAAAGGATATGTCTTTCTTAGTAGAGGAAGAATCTTGGGAAAGAATTCCTGGCACACTGTCTGTAAGTGGCCCATCCTACTTTAATAATACTCCTAACAGAGGTATTGCACAGGCATCGGCAATGATAGGCCCTCCTGAGTTTCAATGTAATCAAGGAAAGAAACAAGAATTAGATCATCAATTTGCATCTAAATTAAAAGGAAAACAAATATCTTTACAGGTTGATGGTTTCTCTCTTTTTAGATCGGGTACATCAGAATTTTATAGCGAGAACTTTTATTATAGTCCGAGAACAGCATGGGCTCCTACCAAGAGATATGCACCAGAAGAGACATTTGCTACCAGTACAAAACATGCCTTGAATGTTGCAAATGATAATTGTCAATTTAATAAAAATGTATTCATATCAGGAAGAACAGATATTGGTGGATCTTTGAAGGTTGGTGGTGTTATCTCCTGTGCTTGGTTGAATGGACAACTGGCGACTGCCAGAGCCTTGCCTGCCAAACCATTTGATATAAAACACCCAAGTAAAGATGGGTGGAGACTGAGACATGTATCACTAGAAGGCCCAGAGATCGGTGTATATTTTAGGGGAGAGTTACAGGGAACTAATGAAATAGAACTTCCTGATTATTGGAAAGATCTCGTAGATGAGGATACTATCACAGCACACTTAACTCCAATAGGATCTCATCAAAGTTTATGTTATGCTGTTGCTAAAATGAAAGATAAAATAAGTGTATTGGTGAATCCACATGGTTTCAATTCACACACGATTCGCTGTAGTTACATAGTATATGGTGAGAGAAAGGATCTCAAACCACTAATCACAGAATATGAGGGAGATGACATGTTTGACTATCCTGGCGAGGATTTTGTTAAGTTAGGAGGTATTGAATAGTGGCTGCTAATCCATTTAATATTTCAAAAAGACTAAGAGAGGATAAAGAACAACAGGCTCAGAGTGCAGCATCTATCAATGAATCTTTGGCGATTGTAGATGCTATCATTGATGAGTATGATGAACTAATTATTAAGTTAGATACAAAGATCCAACCTTACATACCTCCAATCAATGAAAAGATTAAGGCTGTTCAACAAGCGTACCTTGACAGAGTATCACATGGTTGTAGGAGTGACTTGAAGTGGATACAGATAGACGCAAAATCTCTGAATATTTACAATAATAGTAAACAAGAGGTAGTAGTATATGAAGTACAAAAAGATCCAAACACGTTTCAATTCTTAGGATATTACGGAGCAAAGTTTTATAGACACCCCAAGAACAGGGACTATGGAGCTAACGTTGTTCTAACTATTGATACTGCTGATGCCAACCCTGGCAGTGCCGCCTTGATTATATTAGATGATGATGCTGCAGAGTTGACTGGATTCTCAACTACAACTGCCTCTGCTGGTATCAAGACAGGAGATCTCATTAAAGATTCATTAGATAATCCAGTTATATTTCAGACTGCACCATCAGTAACAGGGTTGGGAACTACAAGTTATGCTGCATATAACTATGCAGTTAGTGGATTCTGTACTGCTTCTGACAATAAGATATATGGAGATCAGAGAGTAGGATTCATAACAGATTTTAATATTGGCGATGAGATATATGATAACTCAGATAGAACCAGTGATGGATTTATACCAACAGGTACAACTATCACAGGATTTGGAACTGCTGTGGGTATTACCAGTTATGTTCAATCCAATGGTATCACAACTGCAATAGAGGTGGTCTTTGATTTTGCCACTCTAAGTAATCCAGTAGTGTCAAGTGTAGATCCAGAGGTAGGTAGGAACTTTCATGTTGGAGTTGTTTCAACATATTATTTTGCATCGCTGAGTGCTGCTCCAGTTGCTACAGGTATTCAGAGTTCATTCTTGGTAATCAGACCTGGCGATATTTCTGATATAGAATTTGACTCATCAAAAAATCCAATAGACCCAGTAGAAATAGGTATAGCGGAGGGTGGTAACATAGGCAAAGGACATCAATTAGACTTGATAAACAATGGTGATCCAAAAATTACTACACAGTGGAGTGAGATAACATCTGAACCAGAGCCTGCTGTAGGTGCTGGTAGAGTAGAGTATTACATTGGCGATTTTTCATGGCCTACGATCCGAGTTAGAGGTGGTGATGGGGAAGTCACCACTACACATGCAACTTTAGGACAGAGAGTTATAATAAGTGTAGGTTCTACCATAGGTGCTGGTATAGGATATACAGGAACTCCTCCAGCTGGTGCAATACCAGGCGATTGTGGAACATATGATTCTGCAATAACCACTGCTGAGTCAGAAATGAACGCCATAATTGCAAAAAATGTACCAATCATAAATCACTATATAAGTGGATCACAGACATTGAGATCATTAAGAGACACAGACGAAGGACAAGCTTGGGGATACTTACAATCCATAGGATATCTAAACGCTAAAGGAAAACTATCATTACAACAGGCTGCACAGATAGAGGACTTCAACTGGGTTGACATCTAACAATTATTAGAGTAAAATAACATTATGATACACTACCCATATTGGTCTTGTTATGATGGACTAGGCCAGAAATATTGTGATTGCAGCCATGAGAAATATGCAATCAGAACTCTAGAATTACATGAAGGTGAGGGATTTACTTACAGAAGAATAGATGCTCCCAAACCACTGCCACCAGAAATAATTGATGTAGATGCACAAAGGGAGAGAGAGTTGCCTGGCCAACAGGGACTACCATCGGCAACAGAAAGACTACATGAGGATATTAGACAACAAAGACAACAATTAGAAGAAAGCAAACTCGCTGAACTGGACATAGAAGGCGAATATCAAGACTGGCTTTACTAACTATGATACACATTGATTGTTGGACAGATAGATTAGATTGGTCACAGTATGATCTAAGCAAGGATGAAGTCTACGTTGTAGATAATTTATTTCCTGGCTGGTTCATACATCATGTACATGATACAATCATGACCAGTTATGGTTGGTTCTATGGCCATACAAGTGGGTATCCAGAGGACGGACATGACATTGGAGCAGACCCTGATTGGGAAGAAGTGGGAGCATTGAAACAACAAATATTCCCTCCCAAATCTCCTCACGCTAATGATTCTTGTTTCAAGATGATATACACTGCGGTTATGAGTAGTCTACCCTTCCAAGTAGAACTAGGAGAGATCCTAGTCAATGGACAACAATGGATTCATAATACAACTCCTCACAGGGATTGTGAATGTGACAACGGCATAAGTTTCTGTTACTATGTAAATAAAGAGTGGGATTCATCATGGGGTGGACAGTTAATGTATAAGTTAGATGATGAATGGCAAGGGATAGACCCTGCGCCAGGAAGAGTAATATTATTCAAGGGAAATATAGAACATCATGGTAATCCACCAAACGAGACATATCGTGGACTAAGATCCAGTCTTGTATATAAAACTATGAGAACAGTGCCTTTACCGCCAAGATGAAAAAAGAAATCTTTGCTATACCTATCTTTGAAGATAAGGTTGACTTAAAAAAGATAGAGATACCAGAAATGGTTACAGAACCTACATGGGATGCTGGAGTACCATCTACTTTTGCCAAGAAATTGCCTCTCAAAAATGAGGCATATGAGCATTTGTCTGATGTAATCAATAGAAATCTATATGATGGTAATTTGTTAGGAATGAATCCCAAATTCGGTCATATATGGTATAATAGATATGATAAGCATCACTATCAAGATGCACACCTTCACCCAAATTGTCAGTGGAGTTTTATCATTTACGTTGATTTACATGCTAAGACATCTTTTTTGAATCCTTCAATAGGATTAATTCAGAATCAACTTGGTAATTGTTTGGAGGAATTTCCTCTAGATTATAAACCTGATCTAGGGCCAGGGAGTATAATAATATTCCCATCATTCCTCATGCACATGGTCAACTCAGGCAATGAGGGGACGACTATCTCAGGAAACGTTTACATGGAGTACGCTTAATGGCACAAAAAAACAGAATGACAAGGGAAGAGTATCTGGAAGAGTGTGAGAAGGTGCAAGATACTGCTTATGCAGATAAAGGCCACCCACAAACATTTGGAAATGAATTACTACTTCAAAACATTGATGCTTTTGGTACTGAGATTGCAAATCTGAGTACTAAAGTAAGAGCCCTTGAGAGATCTGCTAATGATGCAGAGCTTAGGATCATTGGACTTGAACAAGAAATCGCACTATTATCAGAGGAGATTGAAAATGGTAAAACGCACACACACGATTGAGAAAAAAAATCCCCAACATAATCAGATCTGGGAGTGGGAGGAGACTCCAGAGTTAGCGGCATACATTGCTAAACAAACTGGCAAACAGGTGTTAAAGGATGGCCCTAAAATACCCGAATCTTAAAGATCATATATTTGAGTACGATTTGCTATCTGATCAGGAATGTGATCAGATAGTATCTATTTTAGATGACCATGAATGGCGTGACTTCTGTTGGTATAACAGTAATTATGAACAGGTTGATATTGATAAACAATCAAAAATGTTATCAACTAGAAATGATGCTGCAACAGAAATAATACAACCACATATTAGTGAGGAGTTGTTTCATGCTTTCCATGAAAAATACCATGATAGTAGCATTACCACAGGTGATTCTTTCTGGGAAAATGGCTCTGGTATCAAGTTCAATAAGTATAATGTAGGAGATTATTTGAGTCCACATCACGATCATATTCGTGATTTTTTTGAAGGACAATTTAGAGGCATACCTGTAACCAGTGTTGTGGGAACTCTAAATGATGATTATGAAGGAGGAGAATTTATATTCTGGGGAGATCACAAAGTAGAAATTAAAAAGGGAAGTGTGTTAGCATTTCCATCAATATACCTATTCCCACACGAGGTAACGCCAGTGACAAAAGGATCTAGGTATTCTTGGATATCTTGGATAGTATGAACCTATTTTCTGTGCCATTTTTCATTGATAAAGTGGACTTAAAAAAAATTAATATCATTGATGAGAGTCTTGAACCCACATTTAGGTCAAGACTCAAAACCAGTTTAAGAACAAATAAACAGGTAAGCCATGATACTATATCTCATATATCAGAGATTGTAGCTAGGAATATAGATACTCTTGGTGTCAAATACGGTGAAGCAAAGATAGAAGAAATATGGCGTAATAAATACGAGACACCACAAGACTTTCAAGATCCACATATCCATTGCTATTCACAATGGAGTTTTATAATATATGAAGATGTTGATGTATCAAGAACTGTATTTTTGAATCCATACAGGTTTAGAGTCGAGTCTCAAATGGCCATGTATGATGAGTATTTCAACATGGATTATAGACCAGAACTACACAATGGTGATATAATAATATTCCCATCATTTATAGAGCATTATGTGTTGAGTGGTGGCACAGGAACTACGATAGCTGGTAATGTATTTGTAACTCCGAGTCCTGATGGATGACTCAGTAAAAGCCATGTAGGTGGTGCAACCTATATTTTGGACAGGGGTTCGACTCCCCT
>CETU01136400.1_pt1 | contig 20656 bp, 20 predicted proteins | sample 356531 | NCBI WGS metagenome assembly CETU01 (sample SAMEA2623488, study PRJEB7988) | marine metagenome | isolation source: saline water (ENVO:00002010), including
CGAGTCCTGTAGCGCCCACACACAACCCCAGATCGTGTTAGTGGCCTCTGTCTTCAGCCATCGCCTGTGTTTAGTGCAGAGGCACAAATCCCCTATCTAGGAGGGTGATGTGCGCGAGTTGTTTCCCGAAAATATTTCAGCAGTCTTCGTGTTTTCGGTCACTTTCAAAATTTAATCTCTTCCAGATATTTTGACGACGGCGTTGCCAGAGCGCAACTTCCCAAGACGATTCAGAAGGTAAATCACATATATTATTTAATGCTTTTTTGAACGGATTTATGTCCTTAACCCCATATGCCAAACTTAAATGCAACCATTCTTTGACACGCAAAGGATCCTCATCGCTTAAGTGTTTGTAATTGGACGAAAACAAAGAAGTGATGGTCTTTAACATTTCGGACTGTATTTCAATTCCTAACCAGTCCGGCTTATCGATAGAAAGATTCAATGAGTCAATAGGGATATCAATCGACTTCACACCAATATTGCTAAGTGCATCAATTGCTTCGTTTGATCTTGAGGCTGACCGATGAAAGAACCCAGTCATAGAGCAATGCGGAGGATAATTTTGTGCCTCGGTGCCTCCATGTTGGGCAGCAATATCAAAGTAATCGTTGCACCATGAAAGTAAGTCACCAGTTGGCGTGGCGTAAAGGATCAACTCGTGAAGATTGGCGCCGTTAGCTACATTCATATTCCATCCGAGCATCTTTATGGTAATGAGAGTGCTTGCTTTCCAATAATTGACCCTGCGCTTTAACAAAGGATTGCTCAAGGGTAAATTTAGTGGACCAATAGGTAAACAGTGTCTAAATGTCATGTCATAACAACTTTTGATTTGTTATGTATGAGTCGTGCCAAAATATCTATGTCTCGCAAACATGATGAGCGACGAGATTAATTCGTTAAAGTTCGGTGATTCATTACCCACTGAGCATGAATTAATGCATGCTCACGACGTCAGCAGAGTTACGGCTCGCGAGGCATTGCGGGAACTTGAAATCCGGCACCTTGTTCGACGAGAAAGAGGGTCAGGAACAAAAGTCGCGCTTAGGTTGCCGTATCCCATTAAAGACGGGATTGCGCCGAGTTGGTCAGAACTTGTAAAGGCCGCGGGACACGTACCAACGCGACAAGTAACTGAAATAACTGTGTGCAAGCCCCCGGAGGCAATAGCGAAAAAACTAATTATTTCGCCATCTCGGTTCGTAACAAAAATTTCTCGTTTGGGACTAGTTGATAATGAGGTAACTGCATACCAAGAACATTGGCTTATCGAAAAGCTCGAGAATATTGAAGAGAATTTAAAGAACGGGGAATCTCTAACTTATCTTTTCGAAAAGTCTCTCGGTTACAGAGTCGTTCGTAATTGGTCTCGGGTGGACCTGACCCCAGCACCGTTACATGCTGCGAAATCATTGCAACTTGTCGGACAACGCCCGGTTTGGTACATCAAATCGGTCAACGGGTGCGCAAATTTGCGGAAACCGGTCGAGTACTCAGAATCATTCATGAGAATAGATGCATTTGATGTTTATCTCGAATTTGGTGAAACCCAAAAGAGCGTTGGAGAACTATGAATAAATTATCGAGAGGTGAAAGATCGGAACTTCTTGCAGCGACAGACCCAGACTTACTTACCGCAATGGGTGACTTGTGTCTGCAGGGTACTGATAATCCCGAGATCATTACCGGTCCTCAAGTAGGAACGGTAGTTCTCACCCTAAGGGAGCCGATTGAAGAAAAGAGATTTCATCTAGGAGAAGTCCTAGCAACCAAAACTGAAGTGATGCACAGGGGAACGCAAGGTTGGGCGCTCCTTATGGGAGATAACCCCATCGCTTCGTTAGCTGCCGCTATTTGCGATGCAGAGATTGAAGCAGGAGGCCCTTATGCAGCTGATGTTGAAACGCTCCTTGGGGAAACGACGCAGAAAATCCAAAATCAAAGAGCAGCAGAGTGGCAAGAACTATCAGAAACCATTGTCAATTTTGAGGCAATAGAATGACAACGTATCGTGATGCTCAAATTACCGAGGATTTAGCTCAAAAGGTATTTGATGTTCTGCTTCGGACGATTTCAGAGCCGGGCAAAGTCTTACCTCTTCCAAACGAGATCATCTCTAAATCACTGCCGCTGAATCTGTGGCTTCCACTCGTGCTAAGCGATGTTGATACTACTGTGCATATCGGAACGGCGGATATCGATTATCAACGACTCGTTTTTGATGCTTCTGGGGCAATTCCTAAGGCACTTCCTGAAGCAGAGATTGTCGTACTCGATGAATTGAATAGTGGAAGTATTTCAAATCTGAGGACTGGGACAGCGTTAGCACCCGAGCTAGGGGCGAAAGTAGCTCTCAACGTAGTTAAGTTCAAAGCTGAAGCAGGTGATGCCGAAAACTCGGTGGAGTTAGAGTTGCAGGGCCCTGGTGTCAATGGAATCAGAGATATACAAATAACTGGTCTCTCACTCGACGTCTTAAACCGATTGGGAACAAATAGCGGGACATACCCGCAGGGGTTTGACGCATGGCTTTTCAGCGAAGACGGCTTAGTCATGTCAATCCCAAGAACAACTCGTATAAGTATCAAAAACGGAGTCAACTAAATGGGCTATGTATCAGCAAAGGGTGGTTTTGAAGCTATTCAAGCCGCAGAGGAACTAGTAAAAAGAAAACGAGTTGAATCTGGTAGCTCCTGGCTGGAAATAGACCAAATTGTCGAACGTCTTCAGTATTCAGTCGATCGTGTTATGGGAGAAGGAGGACTGTGGGACGAAAAGCTGGCAGCTTTTGCGTTCCGTCAAGCTGAGGGAGACTTAATTGAAGCAGCTCACTTGCTTCGATCTCATAAATCAACATTGCCTAGACTCGGATATACCGAAGTTACCCATGTCAATCAGATAGATGTCCTCCGAAGAATTGTTCCTGCGTTTCGAGAACCACCTGGACCCCAACTCTTAGGAAAAACTCTTGACTATAGCGGGCGGCTGTTAGAAGAGTTGGATGAAGATAAGGCGAGAACTGAGGCAGTTGAAGCATCAGCGAAGCGTCATGACAACCAACAAGTTAAAGCTGAAATTGCTACCAATGACCATGACAAACCAAGAGTCCCAGGTCGACTTCTTGATGTATTGCGGTCAATGGACGCCGTTGTTGAACGAAGGTCAGGGGCAGACCCCGAACCAGTTGATATTTCGCGAACACCCGCTAGGCCTGGCGCGCCTCGGTCATCTTTATTGTCAACTATGGCACGCGCTGAAACAGGCGCTTTGGTGCAACTTTGGTATCGCAATATTCTAGGCCCTGACAACAACATCAATGAGGTAACCCTCGGTGAAGTTCGTCACGGCCGCCTACCAATTATCGTGCCGCACCCCTATACAGATGAACCTGTAAAAGTTGGAGACGTCAGAATTACAGAGGTCGAAGCAATAGAGGATTTAGACCGTATCGATGAAGATAGGGGACGTTTTGACGTTGGGTATGGCATTTGCTTTGGGCATAACGAGCGAAAGGCAATAGCCATGGCAAATTTAGATGTCGCCTTAACACGTGAACCGGAAGGCAGTTGGCTAGAACAGTCGCTTTTGATGACAACCGATGGTCTTGACTCGTCAGGTTTTTTAGAACACTTGAAACTTCCTCATTACGTCACGTTTCGATCAATGATGGAACGAAAAATAGCAACAAGAAAAGCAGTCCTAGACAGAGACAAAAAGGGCGAAGCTATAACCAGCCACCATGCTTTAGAAGAAAAAGTGTGAAAGCCATGACAATCAAAGATGTGATATCGGTTCAACGTAACCGGAACCAAATAATGGATGAGCACACGAAACGAGAAATAAGACGTGCAGTGCTAACAGCAGTTGCGGTTCCCGGTTATCAGGTGCCATTTGGGTCTAGAGAAATGCCCGTAGCTCGAGGTTGGGGATCTGGTGGTTTGCAAATCACTGTTGCGGTAGTCGGGAAAGAGTCTGTACTTAAGGTGTATGACCAAGGAGAGGATGGTGGAGTAAATGCAGCCAACCTCCGGCGACTTATTAGAAACTCAGAAGGTGTCAAGACTACAACGGATGCAAGGAAAGCTGACGTAATTCAAACTCGTCACAGAGTTCCCGAAGATGAGTTGCAAGAAAATCAGATATTAGTTTTGCAAGTCCCTGTTCCTGAACCTCTTCGTGAGGTGGAACGTGACATGAACGAACTAAGAAGGATGCACGCTGAAGCAGACTACGCAAAAATTTGGGTAAGTCTGTACGAAGACATCGTCCACAACGGTGTCGTCATGAAAACAACAGGGTACCCCTGCTTAATTGATGGAAGATACATCATAGCGACTACCCCAATACCACGATGGGACGTCCCGAAACTCCATCAAGCACCTTTCCTTGCCCTTTATGGGGCAGGTCGAGAAAAAAGAATTTATGCCGTGCCACCGTATACAGACGTTGAGCCTTTGACATTTGATGATGTTCCATTTCAGGTTGAAGAAGTCAACGCTGTCTGTAGATCCTGCGGATGCAGCGGAATGAAGACTGATGATGGTGAAGCTGGCTACCTGGTCGAGCTCCCTCAACAAGATGGGTCATCACAATGGGTGTGTAGTGATACGGATTGGTGTAATCGCCAGCTGAACACTTATCTACCTGAGGACCAAGACTTTAAGGCTGGTGAGTTGTGGTAAATTGGTCAGTTCAACTACAAGATCTAGGTTGCATATACGGACCAAACGACCATGCGTCAGCCGACGAGACTGGACCATTGTTCGGAACTAACGTCAGCGAGACATATGACTCCGTTGTGGCATGTTGGGACGTGAACCTTCATGCCTCTCCGGGCGAAGCATTGGGCGTTATAGGCGAATCCGGGTCGGGTAAATCCACTGTTATGCGATGCATTGCTGGAGACCAGAAGCCGACGAAAGGAGATCTGAGACTGGTAAGTGTAGAAGGGGGACAGCGAAATATCTTCGAGATGGATGACAGTGCTCGACGAGCCCTACGAATAGACCAGTTAGCAGTGGTGTATCAAGATCCAAGTGAAGGCCTAGATCTTAAAATCTCAGCTGGAGGTAATATTGCTGAACGCCTGACTGCTGCTGGATGGAGAAACTTCAAAGACATTAGGGATCGAGCCACCGAGTTGCTCCATCGCACAGAAGTTCCTCTAAACAGAATGGATGACCCGGTGCAGACCTTTTCTGGAGGGATGAGGCAACGTGTGCAGCTAGCGAAGGCGCTGGCAAACAAGCCACCAGTGCTCATTCTTGATGAACCTACAACTGGATTAGACGCATCCGTTGCTGCAGGCGTCCTAGACCTCATACGAGGGCTACTCGATGAAACAGGAATTGCAGCTGTCGTAGTCAGCCATGATTTCAATGTGGTCGAAATGCTTACAAGACGTTGCATGGTTATGCATCATGGTCGGACGGTTGAAGTTGGATTGACCGATCAATTGCTAGAAGATCCGCAACATCCATACAGCCAAAAGCTCGTAGCTGCGGCAAGGGGTTGATATGGATACTCCACTTCTTCGCATATGCGATTTGCGTAAATCGTTCACGCTACATGCGGTTGACGGGCGTTTAATTGAGGGACTTAACGGGGTTGACCTTGATATTTATGAAGGCGAGCATGTCGCACTTGCTGGAACATCAGGGGCAGGTAAGTCGACTCTTTTAAGGTGTATCTACCGAACGTATTTAAGTGACTCCGGTTCAATAGAGTTCAACGTCGGAATGGGTTATGAGCTAACTGCTCTGACTGACGATCAAATAGCAGATTTACGGGAACACGAAATAGGGTATGTTTCTCAATTCTTAAGAGCTGAACCCAGGCGAGGCGTAAAAGACATTGTAATTAAATCTGCACTCAAAGAGGGAATTGATGAAGCCGTAGCTGATGAAATGGCAGCAGCCATTCTCACAGAGCTAAACATAGATGAATCATTATGGGGCACCTATCCGACATTGCTTTCTGGAGGGGAAAAACAAAGAGTTAATCTGGCGGCAGGAATAGTTGTAGCGCCAACTCTTCTGCTTCTTGACGAACCAGTTTCGGCTCTTGACCCGCGAAATCGTGAAGCGGTCTTACAAGTTATCCAACGCCTGGTGGAAGGCAGTACCACGGTACTTAGTGTCTTTCACGATCTTGACGCCATGTTTCGATTAGCCGATCGCGTTGCGGTTCTTTCCAATGGAAAAGTCATCGATCAGGGCCACCCAGATCTAGTAATTAACCGATCACTAGAAACTGTTGCACCATGACACTTAAGACTCGGACCAACACAAAACTGCTATCTATAAAGAATTGTAGGTTAATCCTCGAAAATCGAATTCTGGACGACGCAACCATTGTTATCGAAGATGGAATTCTTACATCCATCTCGACGACTGGCGCAGCACCCGATGGGGCTATAGATGCCTACGGTTGTTTTGTCATGGCTGGTTTGGTTGACTCCCATAGTGATGGGCTGGAAAAGGAGATTTCGCCAAGACCAACCGTGCGTTTTGACACTACCTATGCCCTCTCTTCATATGAAAGTCGTGTTCGTTCAGCAGGAATAACAACGATTGCTCATGGTGTCGGCTATCAAGACAACCCGAAGATGGGCAGATCTGTGGAAGGGGCAAAAGAACTTCGACAAGTAATCCTAAGTAGAGCCTCAAATCCTAATTCGCTGGTATCGCATAAAGTTCTGCACCGCATTGAAGCACGTGATGAGGCTGGCGTGGAAGCCCTAGTCCAGGGCCTCAATTCTGAAACAGGTGAAATGAACTGGATGGTGTCGTTTGAGGACCACACGCCGGGACAAGGACAATATCGGGACCGGAAACAATTTGAAGCCGCAGTGGAAAAACACGAACTCGCCCCTGGCATGACGGTAGAGGAATACGTAAACAAAAAAATTGCAGAAGCTGAAGCATCTTTCAGTCAATTAGAAGCAACAAGAAAGAAACTACGCCCCTTTGTGGAGAGCGAAAAGATAAAGCTAATAGCCCACGATTTAGAAAATCGTGATGAAGTTCAGAATGCAATACTTGAGGGAGCAAAGGTAGCTGAGTTCCCCGTGACTCTTGACGCCGCTCAGTGCGCTGTTGAGAACGGTCTGGCTGTTGTCATGGGTGCACCTAATGCCTTGCGGGGCAGTTCTCACAGTGGAAATGTGTCGGCAAGGGAAGTGATTTCTCTAGGTCTTTGTACAGCTCTCGCTTCAGATTATATGCCTTCATCATTGTTGGCATCAGCCTTTCTCATGGCTGAAACGAAAGTGTGCAGTCTTGTTGAAGCTATCAATCTCATCACAAAGGGTCCGGCAAGTATGATTGGACTTGAAAAGGAAGGAACTCTTCGAATTGGTTGTTCTGAAGATCTGCTAATCGTTCAAAGCAAAGGGCGATGGCCTCAAGTGGTGAAAGTCCTTCGTCCGAACGAGCCCTCTCTTCTCGTTTAGAAAATGAAAAATATTTCGCCAATTATTGCTGATGCTGCCGCTGCCGCTGTCGCTGCTTATCATCACGCGAAGAAAAATCTGGGACTTCATGAACTCCGAGAAACACACCGGATGGGTCAAGATGGAACCCCAACTAAGCTGCTAGATGAGTTAGTGGAATCAGCAGTAATCGAAAAAGTAGATTCCTTTAACATCAATGTCTTAAGCGAAGAAGAAGGCTTTATAGACAAGGGATCCTCAATTACTTTAATAATTGACCCGGTTGATGGAACAGGAAACGCGACGACGGGAATTCCTTTTAGTGCTTTTACAGCTGCTCTCGTAAAAGACTCTATTTTCATGGAAGGGTATACATATTGGTTTGAGGGCGATAGAGAATGGTGGGCAAAACGAGGTGAATCAAGTAGTTATCAGACAAGTGGCTCGACCGAACTCGCGACGAGCACAATTTCGATGATCCGACCCAAAGGTGACGGACACAAATTTCTGAAAGTCGCAGAAGCATCCCACAAAATAAGAGTTCTTGGTTCATCTGCTATCGAAGGTGCACTTGTTGCCGAGGGGTCCCTCGACGCAGCTATTGATCCCGATTCGAACACTCACCGAATTGTCGACCTTGCCGCTGCAAAAGTATTTCTTGATGTTGCCGGAGGAGTACTTGTAGACCTCAACGGTAAGCCGTTTGAATACACTACGGATATCACACAGCGGTGGAGCGGGGTTTGTGCAGCGAATGAAGCTCTTGCAGAAAAGATAATTGAGTTATTCGCGAATTCGTAAAGTTGGCCGCGAAAAAATAAATTAGGGCTGCAATTGGATTCCGACACAGCCTTTTCGAAAGCCATGACTGATTTCTGATAATCGTAACAGTCGGATTTTGGGCAGTTTTCCCGCTTTTGATGGGTGACGTCCATCCAAGTACGACCGCCCAATCGAGAGCTCCGTTCGGATGCTTGCTATTCGGATCTTCTCAGTTAATTGCGTGTTGGTTGGCAAATCCGATAGAAAAAGTGGCGCAACTGAGCGTTACCCCGATGGCTCTTCCGATATCGATGTTCCTGATAGCTCAGCAATGGATTAACGCTCAAATGACCAGAATGGATTGCTTCGCTCCGTCATGGTTGGGCGCCCTTTTCAGTTGAAGCTGCGCCTCTAATTGTTGCGCTTCACAGCGATTCGATTTCATGCTCAGCAATCATCGGCGTAGCTATCGCGATGTCAGAGCTCTATGAGACGAATTCCAATTAGGTAGTCGCTTCACTCCGAACAAGTACCTGTGACTACGTTTGCGAATTGCTCGGAGTCGCCCTGCTTGACATACCATTCCCACTTGAGATCATCAGGGCCTTCAACCCAAGTTTCAGTCTTTTCTGCATAGCAACAGAGTGTTTCTTCGACTCCCGTCGTATCTAACCCACTGGTAGCCAAACGTGATTCAGCCTCTGAAACCTCTGTCACGTCCGCCACTTCGACTCCAAGATGGTTAATTGTTCCCGCTTCCGACTTCGTTGATTCAAAAAGCACCAACTTCAAAGGAGGATCCAAAATTTCGAAATTCGCATAACCAGGTTTTAGCTTCCCTGGCGAAACTCCGAACATCCGTGAATAGAAATCAATGCTTTCATCCAAATCTGAAACATTTAGAGCTAACTGCAAACGACCCATAACTCACTCCCGTAAAGAAAGGTTCTCCCTTCCACATGCTAAATCTCGGAAATAGATCCGGATTAACGACGTGGTGAACGTTAGATGAATGGGTGATCAAGTAGCTGCCTAAATTACATCGGGGTGTCAAAAGAATGACGAAAAAGTTAAGTGCAACCTCGTAGTTACTTTCTGATATGGAGAAGTTTATTTGGAGGAAACCCTCCGGTTGATTCGCGAAATTAGTTTGGCGCAGCAAATGCGAAGTATCGCAGACCCCAAATCGGAGGAATATCCATAATGAATAATCGAAAAGGACTGCTTAAAGTTCTTTCAGTTTTGCTAGCTCTTGTGACACTAAGTCTGTTCACTGCTGCCTGTGGAGACGACGACGAAAGTTCTGAGCAGAATACGACCAAACCCGACAACGGCTGGCCATCAAAAATAACGTTTGGAGCGGTGCCTGCTGAAGCTGCGAGTAGCCTCGAAGCAGATTACGAACACACTCGGGCAATATTGATTTCAGAAATTGAGGGACTCGAGGAAATAGACTTTTTTCAAGCCACGGAATACGCAGGAATTATTGAAGGGATCATTGCCGGCCGAATTGATGTGGGACAATTTGGTGGATTCTCCTATGTGATCGCAACTAATAACGGAGCGGATGTAGATGTCGCTGGGGTGATGACTCGAGACCCTGAAGTTGAGCCCGGCTACAGAAGCTATCTAGTTACACATCCAGATAGTGGAATCACTTCGATTGAACAACTGGCGGATAAAACAGTCTGCTTCGTTGATCCTGGATCAACCTCTGGATTCTTGTTTCCATCGGAGGGCATGCTCTCCGCCGGTCTTGACCCTTCTGAAACGTCAACGGATATTGTCCCTGTCTTTGCGGGAGGCCATGATGCATCGGCCATCACTGTCGCTAATGGAGAATGCGATGCTGGATTCGCCTACGACAGCATGGTCACAAGTCAGCTCATTGATAGTGGAGACATCAAAGGTGTCATCGATGATGTTGAGGATGAGAACGTAAACCCAGAAGACGCAGATCTCCGAATTATCTGGAAGAGCCAGACAATTTCAGGAGCTCCGATGGCGATTAGTAACGACTTGCCGGCAGATTTTATCGCAAGATGGAAAGAAGTCTTGAACGAGAATGTGAACGTTCCATGGGCTATCGAAAATGGATTCTGTGAAGGCACATTAGAAGACAACACCTGCAGCTTCGCGGACGAAGATGATACATGGGGGTACGTCCCGAAGACCGATGCGTTCTATGACGGGATCCGCCAGGTTTGTGAAGTTACTAAAGCAAGTAAGTGCGGTTAAGAAACCATGGCAGTTGAAGCAACGCTAACCCCTGACGTCATGGACAGATCGTCTGTCCAGGCGCCAGGGACAACTGCAGTCGAAGTCAATGACCTGGTAAAGACTTTCGATAACGGGGCAGTTCGCGCATTAGATGGCGTATCTTTTGCTGTACCGGAGGGTCAGTTGCTCGTAATAATTGGCCTATCCGGGTCAGGCAAATCGACACTTCTTCGGCATTTAAACGGTCTTCATTCTCCGTCAGAAGGATCTGTCACGGTCCTTGAGCAGAATGTAGAGAATCTCAATCGAGCAGATCTAAGAGCCCTCAGAAAAGATGTTGGTTTCGTCTTTCAACAATTCAATATTGTTGGTCGATTGACTTGCATTGAAAACGTGTTGACCGGAACCCTGGGTCGTTTGAAGGGCCCAAGGCTAGGCGCGGCAATGTACCCGAAAAAATTGCGACGAGAAGCTATTGAACAGTTGGACAGGGTAGGTCTTGCCGAAAGGGCCTGGCAACGCACCGATACGCTATCTGGTGGGCAGCAACAACGAGTAGCGATAGCTAGAACGTTGATGCAAAAACCAAAAATTGTTTTAGCCGACGAACCAGTTGCATCCCTTGACCCGGAAATTTCTGGACAGGTTATGGACTTGCTAGTCCAATGTTGCATTGAGGACGGTCTCACTGTCTTGTGCAGCCTTCATCAGGTAGATCTCGCACTCGGATGGGCTGACAGGCTCATAGGTCTCAGGGACGGAAAGATAGTTCTTGACACTCCTGTGGATGATTCGATTGATCAACAGAGCGTCATGGGTGTTTATCGCGAACTTGATCCCGACGGTGAAAAGACCGGTGAATACTCCGAAGTACTTGGTTAGAAAGTAACTTCCATTGAGCGAAACTTTATTGAGCCAAACTTCCAAAACTCCCGCGACGGAAACGAGGATATCTCAACCCGTCACAGTCAAACGTGTTCAAATCTGGTCCTTTTCATTCTTGTTTCTCGCTGCGTTCGCGTGGTCAATCAACAAAGTAGATCTTACTCCCCAGGGATTAATTGATATTTTCCGTGGTTGGCCTGAAACGCAAAATCTTTTAGCACGAATGTGGCCTCCATTTATACCTAGCGAAGACTTGAATGTGATATGGAAGGCTGTTTGGGATACGTTCCTTATGGCGTTTGCTGGAACTTTTATAGGCCTGGTCCTAGGAATTCCTTTAGGTCTTCTTGCAGCAAAGAACGTTATGCCGCTCGCGTTTATTCGGTTTTTATCTCGGGTGACAATAGTTTTTGCTAGGGCAATCCCTGCTCTAGTCTTTGCGCTTTTTTTCGTACGGGTATACGGAATTGGGCCTCTTGCCGGGATCTTAGCGCTGGGTTTACATGCAATCGGAATGATAGGTAAATTAATCACCGATGCGGCCGAGGAAATTGACTCGGGACCTCGAGAGGGCGTTACTTCAACTGGTGCTAGTGGGTTTCAGGACACCATTTCAGGAGTCTGGAGCCAAATAGTTCCCACCGCTATTGGAGTAGGGCTCTACCGTCTCGAAATTGATTTCCGTTCGGCGAATATTCTCGGATGGGTCGGAGCTGGTGGGATCGGAGTTATTTTCAGGGGATACCAAGGCAACCTTCGATATCAAGAACTGCTCGGTGTTACTTTATTAATCACGTTGATGGTCATTCTTATGGAATTTCTGTCAGCCATTACTCGTCACACCTTGTTGGGGACAACTCAAAACACCGTAAAGAAAACACCGATGTTCGGCGGTCGGTTCCTTAGCGGTTTCAGAAGCCAAACCACAATAAGAGGAGGCCATCTGGAACGTAAGAGCATTGGTACGAAGCTGGCCAACATAATTCTTAGGAGGCGTCAGCCGACTATTGCAGAAACCTCAAAACTAGATTCAGGTGCAGATCCAAACGAGAGCGATTCACCTTATTCGAAGAAACCTAAAGTCCGGCTAACTCAACCTTGGACCTCAGACAGAATAAAAGTTAATTTAGTCGGACTAGGTCTGTTCATCCTGCTTGTCTTATCGTTTACGCAACCTGGAGATGGTATTAGTTCCGTTTGGGGAGAACTATTCACTGGAAGCGGTAAATTCCCAGAATTTTTAGGCAGATTAATTCCAGATGATTGGGCATGGTTTACCGACCGAATAGTCAGCGACATGCTGGAAACCATAGCTATTGGGCTAGCAAGCACAACGATTGCTCTGATATTTGCCATACCGTTTGCCTTTCTTGCTGCTAGCAACACCGCCCCGGGAAAATTCATTTATAGGATCTCTAGGTTTTTTAACCTGTCGGTGAGGTGCCTGCCAGAATTAGTGCTAGCGGTTATTTTTGTTGCTGCTATCGGCCCTGGCCCAAAAACGGGAACAATCGCAATGGCTATCGGAATGTTCGGTTTTGTCGTGAAACTATTTTCCGACAGTATTGAAGAAGCAAAACAAAATATTAGAGATGGTGTTACCTCTGCGGGTTCAACACGGGTTCAGGAGTCGGTCACGGGAGTATTGCCACAAGTTGCGCCTTCTCTATTTTCGAACTCGCTTTACTTATTCGATGTCTCGATAAGAAGCTCAACCGTGATCGGTATTGTTGGAGGCGGGGGAATAGGGTTTCTCACTATCAACGCAGCTAAGACATTAAATTTTGACACTCTCGGTGGAATTATTTTCTGCATTTTCGTGGTGGTATATGCAATTGAATTACTTTCATCTTGGCTACGTAGAACGTTTGTGTCATGAGTAGTCTCAAATCTCCATCTGCACAGATAATCCAGCTGTATGAAAAATTTGGGCGAACGAAATACACGGAAGTTGTCACTCAGGAGAGCCACGCTGTGCAAGCGGCGTGGCTTGCAGAAAGAGCAGGAGAGCAAAGCGAAGTCATTCTCGCAGCACTATTGCACGATATAGGTCACCTCCTCCTCCAGGAAGGGGAGGTTGATGAACTTCATTCGCCGAGAGATCACTTTCATGAAGTGCTTGGAGCTAACTATTTGAGCGACTTTTATACTGACGCTGTAGTGCAACCAGTCGCTCTTCATGTTGAAGCAAAACGGTGGCTGTGTGCGACAGACGCTAGCTACATGAGCATGCTATCTCCCGCTTCAGCTAGGAGTTTAGAGCTACAAGGTGGCCCTTTCACAGATACTGAAATACAGGAATTTCAAAGCAATATGTATTGGGAAACTGCTGTTTCATTGAGGAAATGGGACGATCTAGCAAAGGATTCCTCATTTAGCGGCCACTCGATAACGCACTATCAGGATCTTCTTGAAAGTTGCTTGAAATAAAAGGTCGCTACTCTACGCGATAGGTACCGCAAAGCCCTTGTATTCAAGGCTCCGTCTATTTCTCGTATTGATAATGCTAGGTCATTAACCCCGTTGAGGCGCAGACCTATGAGGTAATCGTAGACCGGTGACCCTCTATCCTTGGCTTGATCAACTATTTCTCGAATGTTTCATGTCACTGAAAATCGCATATGTTTACCCAAACGTTAACTCAGCGAAAACCAAAGTTACTCTTTTGGTAGATTCCGTCGGTAGCGTGACATTTTGCCATGCAGCCTCAAGTCGATCCTTCGTCTCTAATTAATCGAGAGCTTTCATGGTTGGATTTCAACAGAAGAGTTCTGAATCTCGCCGATGATGAAAACCTCCCGCTATTGGAAAGAGCTAAGTTTCTTGCGATTCACTCAAGCAATATGGACGAATTCTTTCGCGTTCGGGTAGCAGGGCTTCACACAAAAGTCGCTAACACCCCAACACGACTTTCTGACGACGGCTTAACTCCATCAGAACAGCTGGCTCTAGTTCGAGGGGAAACAAAAGCCCAATACAAAGAAATCGGACGAATTTATAGCAGCTCTTTGATGCCTTCTCTCGCCTCTGCGGGGATCCACATACTCGATATCGATGACTTAAGTCGGTCAGAGAAGAAACTGCTGAACGAGCAGTTCATTAGCAAGATTTTGCCCGTTCTCACACCACTATCGGTAGATCCCACTCACCCTTTCCCTTACATATCTGATCTTGCTTTTAGCCTGGGCCTCTGGCTCCAAAGGTCTGACGGAGAGCGAACTTTCGCTCGGGTCAAAATACCTTCCAACTCGCCTCGCTTTATTGAGGTATCCACCACCGGGAGGTACGTCGCTTTAGAGAATCTCGTTGCTGATAATTTTCACGTTCTTTTTCCCGGCCTAACGGTCCTCGAGTTCAACGCCTTTCGATTGACGCGTGATGCAGATCTAGATTTCAACGAAGAAGAGGCGGACGACCTCCTCGCTCTAGTCGAATTCGAGCTTCAGCAAAGACGATTTGGTGAGCCAGTCCGCTTAGAGGTTAGTGCTTCAATGAGCCTTGAAATGCTGGCTTTTCTCACATCGCAACTCGGAATTGAGAGCGATGACGTATTCAAACTGGATTCACCACTAGACCTAAATGGCCTGTTATCGCTTTACGAGATTGACCGGCCCGACTTGAAATATTCTCCTCACCGCGCCCGACAGCGAATTTTCAACCGCGAGAGGCGCAAAGGTCCTTCTCTGAAGAAGAGGTTTGGAACCAGACCCAAGACACCCTCAACCCGATTTCCAGAGAGCCGTGTTTTCGAGACCCTCAAACAAGCGGATGTCTTAGTGCAACACCCTTACGACTCTTTCAACGAGAGCGTAGGAAAATTGATTGCCGAAGCTGCAAAGGACAAGCAGGTCCTCGCAATAAAGATAACCCTGTATCGGGCTGCAGAAGAAAGCAAGCTAGTAGATGCCCTGATAAGCGCGGCCAAGCGAGGTATTCAAGTAGTAGTGGTCGTTGAGCTTAAAGCCCGCTTTGACGAACAAGCCAATATCGAATGGGCGCGCCTTATGGAAAAAGAAGGTATCCATGTGGTTTACGGCGTTCTCGGCCTAAAGACTCACAACAAAAACGCTCTTATAGTTCGCCAAGAGGACAACGAAATACGACAATACGTTCATATCGGAACCGGGAACTACAACTCCGATACTGCATCAATCTTTGAGGACCTAGGCCTCTTTACAAGTGACCCGAATATCACTAGCGAAGTTGCCTCGTTGTTCAACTCTTTAACTGCTTTCTCCGAGCAACAAGAATTTCAAAACCTGATAGTCGCCCCTAACGGAGTAAGGCCGAGTTTGCTTGAGCTAATTCAAACCCAATCAACAAGCGAGGGTCGCATCGTAATTAAGGTCAATTCGCTCCAAGACCCCGAAATAATCACTGAGCTTTACCGCGCTTCACAGCAAGGTTGCGAGATCGATCTCATAGTGCGCGGAATTTGCTGCTTGTTGCCGGGCGTAGAGGGCTTGAGCGACAACATCACGGTCCGCAGCTATGTTGGCAGATTCCTTGAACACAGCCGGGTGTATAGATTTGGACGAAAACGAGGCGATACCGTTTGGCTTATAGGGTCTGCAGATGTCATGGCGCGAAATCTAGATGCGAGGGTCGAAACGCTAGTGCCAGTGAAATCTCCGAAACTACGTAAACAACTCGAAAGTGTCATCAACGAATATCTTTCTGACACATCAGCTGCTTGGTTTCTCGAACCCAACGGGGGATGGACGTATCGTCATGGCTTCGATATCCACCAAAAGCTGATGGATAAAGCGTAAGTAGCTGGATCCGGTTTACAGGATGAGAAAACCTTATTGACCGCTACCAGGGATACACCCAAGACTCGAAATGCACGCCTAACTTAACCCTGTGACTATTTTCGCTGCCATTGATGCGGGCACAAATTCATTTCACCTTGTAGTAGCTGAATCGGCGCCAAACGGTAGCTTTACAATTTTGACCCGCGAAAGAGAAAACGTCCGTCTTGGGTCCGGCGCCTCGGACATGAACGAACTAAGCGAAAATGCTATGGATCGAGGCATACAGGCGTTGCAACGCCTCAAACGCCTAGCCCATGATTCTGGCGCCTCGAAAGTCACTACGATTGCGACGAGCGCAATTCGGGAGGCCGAGAATGGGAAAGGCTTTATTGCTAGAGCAGAGCAAGAAGCTGGCCTCAGAATAGATGTTGTCTCGGGCACTGAAGAGGCTCGATTGATTCACCTAGGAGTCCTTCAAGCCCTCGATTTTTTCTCTCGCCAGCACTTAGTGGTCGACATAGGTGGAGGGTCAACGGAATTTGTCGTAGCCAAAGAGGTCGAACCGCTCCTTTTGAGAAGCCTAAAAATAGGAGCTATCCGTCTAAGCGACCGTTTTTTCCCCAACGGAGTTTCAACCAGAAGCTCCGTAGACGACTGCCGGTCCCATATCGAATCTTTTTTGGGACCCTTAAGCGATGAGATAACTGAAGTCGGTTTTGAAGTCGCCGCAGGATCCTCAGGGACGATACGCACGTTAGCCAAAGTCTCTAATGCCTTGAACGGTAACCGCGCCTACACGACGGGGTCGCTGTCGCTGCACCAGTCTGACCTCACGACCCTCGTCACGTCATTAGGGGCAATGGAAACCCCTGAGGAGAGATCAAGGTTGCCTGGTTTAGATGAGCGGCGCTCTGACATCATCGTTGCCGGTGGAATTTTACTGGACGTCATCATGCAGCGGCTCCGCATCAAAACGTTGGAGGTATCAGAATTCGCGTTGCGTGAAGGCATCCTCCTGGAACAAATTCGACGAGCAAGCGATCATTCCGCAGACCCACTTCGTCGACTAAGTCAACTCCGCCGGTCTAGTGTTATGACAGTTGCTGGCGAGTACTGCAAAGACCTTGACCACGTCCTCCATGTCACCGACCTAGCACTTCAGCTTTTCGACGGCCTAGCGGAAGTGCACCATCTTGGAGCGCCAGAGAGAGAGTTGTTCGAAGCTGCTGGAATTTTGCACAATGTGGGAACATTTATCTCGCATAGCGCCCACCACCGACACTCTTACTACTTAATAAGAAACTCTGATCGGCTACTTGGGTTCACCGAAAACGAGATCGAAATGGTCGCTCAGGTCGCTCGCTACCACCGGAAAAGCGGCCCTAAAGCTAGACATCCAGATTTTGCTTCACTCAACGAGGATGAACAACTCAAAGTGACATGGATGGCAGCGATGCTTCGAGTAGCGATTGGTCTAGATCGATCCAACAGTCAACTAGTCAAAGCCGTTTCGGTATCGGGAAAAAAGAAACTGCAGATAACCGTTCAAATTCGCAAGGGCAAAGATGCGTCTATCGATTTATACAGCGCGCGCGAGCGCCTTTCTCTGTTAGAGCATGTCGTAGGGTCAAAGATTGGCTTTCAGGAAGGCATTTCGCTGTAGCTTTCACCATCGCATCGACATGACACACTAGGTTTGGTCAAAGGCCACTCGATTAAGACAAATTGTCGTTGTAACCCTGATGTTACAAGGAGGGGGTCACAGGTTCGAGTCCTGTAGCGCCCACACGGAGAGTGAACAATCGGGCCCCGTCCTTTCATGATCGCTCGCCTGGATGCGGGCTAGCAAGCATGTCTCCGCAAAGCCCTAGTTCTTCACTTGAACGGGGGGCAGAGACACGCGCAACGAGCCTGGTAACCGCTGAAAATTTTTTGACTGTGTAGAGGCCACCCTTCGGTGCGGTCATTTGTCGTTTACTAAACGGTCATTCACAGTTCATAGAAGAGGGCTACGCTTCGCACCTAGTTCATTACGAAAGGTACGAGTTATGAGTTACATGAGTGGACTAATCCTTCGGGTAGCAGATGTGGATCGGTTCGTTGCAGGTTGGAATGACTTTGGCAAACAACAGTTTCTAGACCTGGGTGCAACCAGTGCACGGATTAGCCAAAGTGTCTTTGCTGGCGAAGACGCAGGCAACATAGGGCTAGCAAGTGAGTGGGATTCGATCGATGCCGCTATGGAGCACCCTGCGGCAGTTCGGAGCAATGCAGAGACGGCCGAAATGATGAAGTCGGCCGGCGTAGAAACGCTGCGCAGAAGCTTGCTTTTGGTTCAAGGGACCCGAGGTTCGCTTGAAGGCAAGTACGGCTCGTTGCTTGTGGGCACTGGCGACCCGGCGACACCGGAACAACTCGAAGCAAACGCGGATGCTTTTTGGGGGCAGATGCAAGATGGAACGAACGGAATTCAGTGGCATCAAGCGGTAGCGGCTGGACCGATGACAGGTGCGTATCTCACGATGACGCTATGTGATTCTGTCGATCAGCTCATGGCATCGAGCCAGAAAATGTTCGCTAACCCCGAAATTCAGCAGATGATGGCGGCGCAAAATTTCCAACTCACCGGACGGAACTTGTTCAAAGTGCTTGGGTGAATCAAAGCTGCTAGGTAAAGGCCGTCCTTCGGGGCGGTCTTTTCTCGTTATTTGAGTCCGCTGTACACGAATGCAGCGGCCATTAGGCAAACGAAAACCACCAGCCAAGTCAACACGGCTCGACCCAGGCGGGTCTTGGTCCACGATTGGAATCCAGTCACGTCATTTAAGTTATCCGCTATCGCCATGGAGCGACCAGGCGCACCGGTTAGGTCACGGCCTCATCTTCGTCTTAGCGGTAAACGGCAACGATGCTGATGGCGAGGTCTTCGACTTTGTTGCGAAGAGTGCGCTCCTGCTGGCCGACGGACTTGCCCCGTTCTCGGTGCTTCGCCGGAGGTAGATGGCTGCGGTATTGGTTTCCACACTTATAGACATGAACGGATCTCCCTGGTTTGTTTCGCCAGGTCCCGAGGTTTTTGTTCACTCTCTGTGCGAGTCCTGTAGCGCCCACGTGGAAAGATGTGACGGCCTCCGTACGTCCATGATCGCTCGCCTCGATGAGGCTTAGTAAGCCTCTTTCTGCACTGAGCTCGGTGCATGGAGTTTCATATCTTGTTCAATACGCGAATTTGCGTTGCTGGTATTTCACTGGTCATTTAGTTTGCGGTAGCCGTTTGTTCATGAACGCCGACAAAAGTATCTGCGTCAAGGAAAACGTCCGGCCGTCCCTCCCTGAGCCTGGCGTAGGGGTTACCCCCTCCGAAGGACCGCCTGTCCGTCCGGGCGGTCCTTTGTTGTTTTGAACCACGGCTCATCTTCGTTTTCGTAGTCAGTGCTGGTGACGTTGACACCTAGTTGGTTCCGGTGGTGGGAAGCTCACGCTCTTGCTGGCCGATGGACTTGCTGTCGTCCTCGGTGCTTTTGCGTAGATTGATGGCTGCGGTGTTGGTTCCCATGATTGTCATATGGACGATCTCCCTTGTGATATTTCACAAGAGGCCGGGATTTCTCACATCTTTCCGCCCGAGTCCTGTAGCGCCCACACACAAAACCCCAGGTCAGAGACCTAAACCACGGTTGGATGCCCGTGGTTTGGCGCGCAGATTAAAGCCCTACGAAGTTAAATCGACCAAGATTCGGATAAGTGAACGAACTTTTCGTGGCTATCGACGCGAAGGCTTCGAAGAAGTCTGGGACCGTTGGTGTCCACCTGTTGTTTCCCCACAAGTGGAACAAGTGAAACGTCTGGAACAAGACCCCACCCGACCGTTTTGATGATGTGGCGGCTGTTCGGCCAGCTGCTTTTTCTTGTCCTAAAGTCTTAACCGATGGGGACAAGCATTTCTAGGTGGGTGGCAGTCCTGACGGCGATGCTGGTTGTTGCGGCATGCGGATCAGGCTCAGACAGTTTCGTACGAAACCTGGCACCAGATTGGGATCAGCCGGGCTCGTTCACTGATTTCGGGCAATACAACGGCGAAGTCGACTATATGGACCACGACTTCAAACTCGCGGCCCCAGATGAGTATCCCAGCCCGGGTGACAAGTGGCTGGGTGAGAAATATTTGAGTCCGAGTTTTGAATGCCAGTCGGATCGTTTGACGATTGCGATGAACGAGAAACCAGGTTTGTCTGTTAGTCAAGGAGAATTGGAGATCCTGGAACTTCCATTGGACGAAGATTTTCTTAATTTCGCTGTGGCTAGGTACGCGTACGGTGGCGACTTAGAGCCCTTCTTCAATCAAGTTGGATATGTCACGACTGATATCGGTACGTCAGTCGCCTCTCTTCCAGAGGGCGGCTATTCGATCCTTGACCCCTCCCCAGCTAATTCTGATGTCACTGGTTTGCGGGGAAAACATATGGTCGTTACGAGCGACTTTATATATAGCGGTGGCGATGCGTTCTTGAACAACAACCTTTATGAGCACACAAACTTCCTTACACGCCACACCCTCGACGGATTTGTCGATTCCAGTTTTGGCGACGCGGGATGG
>CETU01025229.1_pt1 | contig 20652 bp, 18 predicted proteins | sample 356531 | NCBI WGS metagenome assembly CETU01 (sample SAMEA2623488, study PRJEB7988) | marine metagenome | isolation source: saline water (ENVO:00002010), including
GGCAGAGTAATGATTCCACAATCGAGATAAGCAACAGAGCCGCTTCTGCCTCTCTTCACAATCACTCCTCTGGGACCAGGTCCAGCTGCTATTCCTCCATACAGAGCCTCTCCTGAGGAAATCTTGGCTGCGGCGCTGTGAACTAAATCGTCTCCGGCAATGGCACAGACCTCTTCTTCATTGAGGATTGCTAGGTCTACCTTACGAAGTGCCTCCGATAGAAGTTCGAATTCTGTTTCGATCCATAACATGAATGAGTCCAGTGCAGTAATTTCTGCTCCAGGGCACTGGTCAAGTACTGCCACTTGGGAACGAGGGTGTGTGTTTGCGCAAAAAAGGACATTCGGATTTTTCCAAGATGGAGGAATCTCAGGAATATAGTCTTCAAGCACATTAACTTCAGTAGAAATCGTAGTTACATCGTTCATAGAGCCCTGATATCGGCCCGACCACCTGAATGTGCTTCCATCCTTGCGAATTACTCCCGCTAGATTCAGTCCTGAGTTCTCTAGAGTTGTCTGTGCATCGATTGGGAAGTCATTACCTACAGCACTCACGAGACCTATCTCCGGTGACAAGTGAGTTGCCATATGGAGATGGAATCCTGCAGCGATTCCAGCGTGTGCCGCAGCACCCCCAAGTAGGTCCGAGCCACTGTCGGCTGGGGTTTCGATATCGTCGAGTCCTATACTTCCTAGAATTACAAGTTTCAAGATTTACACCCCATCGAGTATACCCGGGTGCTCGTCTAGGTAAGCGATGGTGATATTTCCGTTACGGAAGTCGGATTCGCTCATTATTGCTCTGTGAAGAGGTATTAGAGTATCTACTCCGATGATTATTGTCTCTGCTAGAGCGGCATCCATCTTGTCTATTGCTTCCTCGCGATTAGGTGCCCAGACGATGAGTTTTGCTAGTAAGGAATCGAATGAAGGAGGCATGTCATAGCCCGTGTGAGAGTGAGTATCAACTCTGACTCCAGGGCCGCCTGGCCAATGACATTCCCAGATTCTACCAGGAGATGGTTTGAGAGTGAATGGGTCCTCGGCGTTAATTCTAGTCTGTATGGCATGGCCTGAGATTTGAATATCAGATTGTGAGATTGGGAGTGCCTCTCCTGCTGCTACCTTGATGCCTAAAGAAACTAAGTCAACCCCGGTTATCATTTCAGTAACAGTATGCTCAACTTGCACTCGCGGATTCACCTCAAGGAAGTAGAATTCCCCCTTTGAGTCACGAAGAAACTCAAAGGTCGCTAGACCCTTGTAACCTACGGCCTCTGCTCCGGCCACAACTTTGGCTCCAAGCTCTGCTCGAACTTCATCAGAGAGCCATGGACCTTCCTCGATAATCTTCTGATGGCGTCTTTGGATAGAGCAGAATCTCTCTCCGAAGTGGACAGCTTTGTTTCCATCTCCTAAAACCTGGAATTCAATATGTTGGGCGCCTTCAATGAACTTCTCGACGAATACTCGATCATCACCGAAAGCGGATAGGGCCCTACCCTGACATAACCTTAGAGCTGATTCAAACTCTTCTCCGGAATTCACCACTTGCATTCCAATACCGCCACCTCCGGCAGCAGCCTTGATCATCACTGGATAGCCAATATCTTCAGCCATACTGAGGGCTTCTTCCTCGTCCGATATTGGCTGACCTGAACCTTTGGCAACAGGAAGTCCGGCCTTGACCATCGCATGTCTGGCCGAGATTTTATCCCCTAGTAATCTGAGGACCTCTGGGCTAGGTCCAATGAATACAATTCCCTCCTCAGCGAGTCTCTCGGCCAGAGTAGCATTCTCGGCTAGAAATCCATATCCAGGGTGTACGGCATCTGCACCGACTTCTTTGGCAGCGGCAACTACGGCTTCTATATCGAGATAGGATGCTAATGGATCGTCACGGGGGATGAATGCTCCTTCATCGGCCATCCTGACGGGAAGAGTTAGTCTGTCTTCACGCCCGTGAACAACGACTCCTTCTATTCCAAGAGCTCGTAGGGAGCGAAGGATGCGAAGCGCAATTTCGCCCCGATTCGCTATCAGCACTCTGCGGAACATATCGTTGCGCTCCGGCAGACGCTGTATGAGCAATGCGGAGAGTAGTCAGTATACATCGCGTAGATATCGCTTCTCGGTCTTCATCAGGCCGGTCTCAACAAATTCCTTTGCCTCTTCTCCCGACATTCCGCCGTATTCCGAACAGATTTCTATGAGTGTAGAGTGTACATCTCTCGCCATGTAATTCTTATCGCCACAGACATAGAAGTATGCTCCATTGTCTATCCAGTTCCATATTTCCTCACCATTCTGTTTCATCAGATGCTGGACATATACCTTGTCTGGGCCCGCGCGGGACCAAGCTAAATCGTGGCGATTAATTAGGCCTGAATCTGTCCAAGCCTCCATTTCATCGCGGTAGAGATACTCGCCTTCTTCAGTCCAGTCTCCAAAGAATAACCAGTTGCGACCTGTTGAGGCGTTCACTTGTCTTTGCTGAAGAAATGCTCTAAACGGAGCGATTCCAGTTCCCGGGCCCACCATTATGATGTCAGTCGAGTTGTCCTCTGGCAGAACGAAAGATCGAGTCGGAGACATGAATACTCCAATCTCGGATTCATCCACATCGCAGCGGTCAGCCAAGTATCCAGTGCAAAGACCAGTTCTGTCCCTGTCATGGTGGTGATATCTGACGATAGCCACAGTGAGATGAACGGTACCTGGCTCAAAGTCGGGGCTGCTCGCGATTGAATACAACCTAGGCTTGAGTCTATCCATGCCATCTACAAATTGCTGAGGAGTGAATCCGATGTGGCCAAAGTCGGCCAAGCCATCGATATAGTCTCTAGACCAGATGTAGTCCTCCATAGCATCTGCGTCATCCATCAGAGATCTCCACAGATCTTCTGCCGGGTCACTTGCAGAACCAATTTCCACATATCCCTCAGGTACATCGTCTTCGACACCCGAACCGCTCCAATCCATCAGCAGCTCTCCATCTTCTGTTGAGGCGCGATGTCTGCCAACGATTCTAATCTCAATATTCGGCGAATCAGACGCAATCCTATCTCCTAGGTTCCCAATCCACTTCTTTGATATTCTGTGAATTTCGTACCTGTTGGTCAGTGCCTCTCTGATATTGCAGTCACCCAGATGAGTCTCCACCTCTTCCTCTCCAGAGAAGCCACAAGCGTCGAGGAGTCCTTGGACTAACTCAGGTGGGCACTGAGGAATTACTCCTAGAGCGTCCCCTGCCTTGTACTCGAGTCCTGAGTCTCCTAAATCGAATACTATGTGTCTAGTCTCCTTTCTGGAGCCTTCGCCGTTTAAGATCCAATTCTCATTTAACTTAGAGATGTAGGGATTTTTTGCACTCCAATCCGACATAATTACCCCTCTGTTTGCGAGCCGACGAGACAAGGTCTGTTTATGAACAAATGCTGAGAGTGGGCTGAAACTAGTTAACGATTTGATGCGATGAGGTCAAGTCAGGTTCCCTTATCCAAGCACATGGCGCGCATAGACTTCCTAGGCACGGGCAATGCATTCATGCCGCCAGGAAGAATGCATGCACTCACCTTAGTGGATGGTTGTGTTCTGGTAGATACGCCGCCAACAGTACTAGCTCAGTTGAGGCGTTACGGCAGCTCTCCAAGCGACTTAAGGCATATTCTCATCACGCACTGGCATGCCGACCACATCTTCGGATTTCCCTTCCTTTTACTCGAAAGGAAGTACATATCGGATCCTGAATTCAAGTCTACACTTAATGTCCATCTGAGACCCGAAGGGAAGAAGTTGCTGAGTAGCCTGTGCAACACAGGTTTTCCCGGGAGTCTTGAGGAGTTTCTCGACAAGCGAGTATTATGGTCTGAATCTGAGACGGGAAATCTGGAAGATACCGATTGGTCATTCGAGAGATTCGCAGTAGAGCATGTAGAGCAGACCGACCCGCACGGCTACGAGCTAATTCATTCGAATGGATTTAGATTTCTCCATTGTGGTGATTCGGGGCCATGCGATGAGATCGATAGAAGAGCTTCGAGGTGTCAGGTAGTTCTTCTTGAAATGGGGATTCCTGATTTCGTAGAAAGTCCTCACCACCACACGCCTTCTGATGTTATTGCATTCTCTCAGAGGCACCCTCACGCGCTAGTATTGGTAACTCACAATTACTCAAGCGGCAGAGGAGAGAAGGCAGGATTCCCGATGCCAAAACTGCCCGACTCTGTAGTTCAGATTGAGGATGGAGATTTCCTAATGATTGACGAAAATGGTTCAGTTTCGTTGCAAAGAAAATCTTGATTAAATTAACTCTGTTTATACATGAGAAATTTCTGAGTCCAGATTCGTTGGCTAAGTATTTTCAAATTCAGGACTTTTGGAGATGTTTAGAGGCCTAATGCTGCGACAATTGCAAGGACAATAAGTTTGCATATATAGTACCTTAACTGATGCATTTTTTACACCTGAATAAATATCATAAAAACGCTATACTGAGTAGATAACTTTGACGATTGTATTGAGTATCTCTACTTACAAATATAGTACTCGACAGAAACGGAAAAACTCGACCAAGTTCTCGACTTGTCGGACAGTCTTATTACCACCAACATCCTCGCTTGACATCCACGTTGACTGGCACATCTTGTTCCCGGACCTAGATGAAGAGGCATTCGTGATTTGGCCCAAAGGTGAAAGAAAATGGACGGAAACATTTTCGAGAAAATTCTCGGGCAGGATTGTCTCTTTACTGATCGGCGTGCATTCGATCACGCGTTCGAGCCCATTAGGCTCCCTCATCGTGACCAAGAGGTCGAGTCTTTGGTTCGCAACTTAGTGGATGCTCTCAACGGGCACATACCCTCGAATATGCTACTCTATGGAGTACCTGGTTCTGGAAAGACTGTTGTTACTAGATTCGTTCTCGGACAATTGCTCGACAAGGGCAAGGAGATGGGACAGAGCGTTGAGACCTACGAAATCAACTGTAGAAATGTAGACACAAAGTATAGAGTTGTACAGAGTATTGCCAGTAAGTTAGGTAGACGAGGAGATACTCCAATTCCTTTCACTGGTTGGCCTACTGACAGAGTGCTTGAGGAATTGATTTCTAGAATGGATAGAACGGGTGGAGTCCACATCATCGTGCTAGATGAGATTGACAATCTAGTCTCTAGAGCGGGGGACGGGCTACTGTATAATTTGACCAGTCTCAATACATCTTTGAGGAATTCTAGGTGCTGTATTATTGGAATCAGTAATGACCTAAACTTCACCCAACAACTAGATCCCCGAGTGACTTCGAGATTGAGTCAGGAAGACTTGGTATTCCATCCATATGGGGCTCCTGAAATCCAAGATATTCTGAGTGAAAGAGTAACAACTGGATTGCGTGAAGATGTGATTGAGGAAGGAGTATTGGAGCTCTGCTCTGCCTTGGCGGCACAGGAACACGGCGACGCTCGTAGAGCTCTTGACCTATTGCGTATCTCTGTTCAGAAGGCCGAGCAGAGATCACAGAAGACTGTTGATAGGAGACATGTAAGGTTGGCTCAAAGTCAATTGGAATATGATCAAGTCACTCCTGTGCTCAAGACTTTGCCTCTGCATCAGAAATTGCTTGTCCTTGCAATCAAGTTGAATGAGGACAATGGTCTCAGGAACATCTCCACTGGAGAGACTTACAGGACATACAGTGATGCGTGTATGAAGATATCAGTCGAGGCTCTTACTCCAAGGCGAATCTCATCGCTACTCAATGAGCTTGACACCTTGGGACTAATAATGGCTAGAAATGTCAGTAAAGGTCGAGGCGGGAGAAGTAAGCAAGTCAACTCTGTAATACCAAAGGGTGTTGATGCAATTTCGATAATGGGCGAGTCTGAACCACTTATTGCCGAGGCTGCTCTTGGCAGATACAACCTACAGACTCAACTCTGAGTGGATTTCTCTCTCAGACAACGATTAAACCAAGGTGTAAGGTCGCCGCCTCGATGACCATGCAGGGAACTGACTGGGGAGAGTCCTTGAGCAGACCAAGTCGAGTATTGTCTAATTTGGCAATGGTGCTAGGGGCATGGGTGCTTCTACTGACCATTGTCAACATCACAATAGGAGCATATTCGCCTGGATTTAAGGTCATGTGGATTGGATTTATTTCCGGAGATAGTGCTGCCTCTAATGTTCCACACGAGGGTTCAGGAGTCGTAATGGACGATATGGTATTCGCATTGCTCGGAGTAGTATTGTTGGTTCTAGGCTCCATGGGAATGAAGAAGCTCTTCGATGGAGGCGTAATGGAATGGTTCGGAGGTTTGTCTAGTGGGCCGGTAGCATCTAGTCTACTGTCATCCGAGAATGGAATTAGGAGAACCATGGCAAGTTGGATGGTTGTCATTGGAGTTATGTTCTACATTGTATGGAGTTTCATGAACACCACATGGGTAGACCCTGGAGTCTATGCTGTGATGGTGATTCTGGTGAGTTTTGGAGTCGGCATCCACACTCTAGAAGACGCTGGTTGATTATTCACTAGCAGCAAAACCGCTTAGCAGCCTGCGACAGCGTTGCTTGGCATCTTCGCCACACCTTCTAATCACTACTCCTCTACCCGGTTGACCATACAGAATGACTGAGTCAATGGGCGCGAGAGGATGAAGGAAGAGGGGGGCCAAATCTTCCTCGCCTTCTACAATAATCAACGATGACTTTTCTTCTTTGGTCCAAGAAGTAATTGCTGCTTGACATGAAGAGAGTAAAGACGGAGTGAGTTTTCCTGCAGGGCTTGTACACTCGAAAACCAAATCATACAGGGATGAATCAATTCCCTCAGCACCATCCCAAACTTGTCTCTTTGTACGGCCATCAATTAGCCCGATATCGGCCGTTCTGCCGATATCTTGTAGTGTTCGAACTGTAACATCACCTACTGCGATTAATGGACCATAGCATCCCTTGGTCATGTTTAGCACTTCTTTCATGGCTATACTAGGATTATCCTCTGGCCCTGGAATTAATTTTCCAAAAGGATCCTTCAATTCGGACTCAACCTCAGAAGTCATAATCATGTCGCTTGACTCAAAAGAATCAGGAATCCAGCTTTTTCCCTCTCGATCAATTTCTCCGTTTCTAATTCTGGAACTAGAAATTGGAAGACCATCCCAAGACATGGTGTGTTCGACACAAATTATCTCTAATTCAATCAGATCTGATTCTCCTCTCATTGTATTAATTGTCTCACACTCTGACATGGTCTCTGATGTGCAAAAAATCGCACTTGCCTGTTCATGGGTTGGTGCGGGGCCGTGTAGATTAGTCAATTCATGGAACGATAGTCGTTCAGAATCTGTACCTAGAGCCAGTTTGATTTCATCCACCCTCTTATTCCAAGAATAAATTCTGATGTCTTTGTCTCTAGCGATTGAGTCCGAAGTAATCCAGACCTCTATGGCCTTACATTTCGACAATCCGGACATCAACAAATTACGATGTCCGATATGGAAACGGTCGAAGGTGCCGCCGATTAGGCCGACCTCGTGTATCTTTCCACCTCCAGTGGTTGTGTGCCCCGGGGCGTAACGGCGGCCTTCACAGCAAAGCTCTGGCGCCTGACCCACCCCGGGACGTTTGTCGGATTGTGGGGTAGTTCCATGATTCATTCCTTACGGTCATCTGGGGACCTTTCACAATCCGGCCACTTGTTTTGCTCCAGTGATCATTCCGTTGCAGACAGTCACACTGGTCTTCGACAAGTGGCGACCCGTGCTTGGTACCTTGGTTCATACTATTCCTCCGGCGTGGGGCTTCGTCACCACGGTGTTGCAGCACGGGCATTCTACGGCCATGGGGGGTAGTCAAGAACCTCACGGTTGCTAGAAATCACAGATTCTAGCCAGAAATAGTACCCAGCGAGCCGAATTCGGTACGATATCCTGATTTCCTGAGGATAATTCTCTCGGAGATATGAGGGTCTCCCATCAAAGCGTCTTTGGCATCGATAATCGGCCATTCCTCGATAGGCTGAGCTAACCAACCGGAATAGGAGTGGGTTCTACCTGGTCGAGGAGGTGTGCCATGTGCTGCAGCTTCCAAGGCATCGAGAAGATCTATGATTGAGTCTGCGGATTCGGTAAGATCATCATTCTGACTTCTTCCTCTGAGTCGACGAGATAGCTTAGATAGCAACTCTGGATTGCAACCCGGATGTTGGTAGTCATTCAATCCGGGCGCATCGCATGATTCCCCTACAGGTCTGAGGATTGCAGCACACCATGGAATTTGGTTCGACAGAATCCAACTTCTGGATTCTTCGTCTTCTAGCATTGTCGAAAGAACGGCTGATGAGATTGGCCCCCACCATCCCGGAGGTAGTTTCAATACATCCTTCAATTCCGAATTACTGAGTTTTGAATTGTCATTAAGCCCCTTAGCGAGGCTAGCCCAAATCTTCAGATCGTGCCCCTCTGAGCACTGTGACCCTACACTCTGAATTCCTTCGATAATAGGCCTGAATTCTACTTGGCGTTTCTCAGAGGAGAAGAGCCAATCCACGCCCTCAAGTGCTTTCATAGATTGAATCGGAGGCTGGCACAACCAAGCATCAAGTGCCCAGCTGATTAAATCAGAGTGAAGGTTATCTGAAAGCCAAGGTGCGCTAGATAGTAGTTGAGCTGCCACCCATGAGTCTCCTCTGCTAGCATTCTTCGGATCTGATGCGGGTCGCATCCTCAGTGCCTTTTCAGGGCTGGATCGTAGTATATGTTCGAGTTTGTTGGAGAAATCCTCCAATACTGAATCAGGAGCTTCTTCTGCTATCTCAGATAGTCTCTCAAGAGGTATGTCATCTAGATTCAGAAGAACCAACCAATCTGAATCCAATCTTCCTCTGAGTCTTTGCCATCGAGGCCATCTAGTCCTTGGAGGAGATGCAATCCATGCAGCTAGTGGATATCTCGCCTCCATTTGATTAGCCCATTCTTCATTCCCGCCCGGATGTTGAGAGATTGCAGACATAATGACAGACTCATCATCCTCTGAATAGACTAGTAATTCTGCAGTAACTCCCAGTGAATCTAATGCTCTAGATTGTAGGTCATCAGATGTTGTTGTTGACTGTGATTGAATCGGATCTAAGAGCCTGATAGATAGAGTGCTTTCGGATTCTGTAGTGAGCTTCAGCCATGGAAGTGGCCTAATTGGGTCATTCTCCAGCCTGTCGAAATTTGAGAAGACCGGCCAATCAGAATCCAGAAGAACGAGTCTAAGATTAGGATGTACTGCAATTTCAGAGACTAAATCTTCTGGAGATTGTGAGTCTATCTCAAGTGTTAGAGGTAGGGCATTGTAGTCAGTTAGTGCCCACTTTATCAACGCCTGAGATGCTGCAGTTCCAAGGCCTCTAATGTCGAGTTGGCGGAGTGAGTCAGTTTCCTCCACAAATTTTGCATTGCCCCAATCTGCTCTGAATCTCCTCCAAGTAGAGTCGTCGGTTCTCCCCCTTCCTTTGCTGACTCTTTTTTGCAGAGAGAGCAACCGGCGTTGTCTCTCAGATTCTTCTAATCTGGGGTGAGCACGTTCTATCCAATGGGACAAAACGCCCAGAGGAAATTCTTCACCTACGATATCAAGTCCGCCTAGATCTGCAATTACTAGGGAGTTTAATCGTGCAGTTCGGAGAATCATTGTCCTAGGTAATCGTTCAGATAAGACGGCGGCGATGGGCATCCTAGGTCTAACCTCAGGAGACTTGGGGTGACAGACACCAAGTGCCCATTCGCCACGATGGTAATTTCTCTCTGGCAGAGGAGGAGGGGGCAGGAATGATGGTTCAGCAAACCATTGTCCGGGAGCAATTGCTATTGGTCTTTCATAGTCCAATAAACGGGCACGAATTAATCCCAGAATGTTAGGCTGAGAAGAGTATGTATCGATGTTCTCGGGATTATTAGGCCCAGGGATGTTGATTGCAGGTTCCATTGTACTAAGATCGAACCATCGCGGATCCCTCTCTCCGAACACTGCCCAAGTCCAGGGGACCCCTTCTCTTCCTGTGGAAGAAGAGTGAGCCCCTGGCTCCTCCGGAGGCCGAGTTGGAATTGGAATGATTGGTGATTGAATTGGTTGCAAAACTCCGATCAAGAGATTGGGTCCATCACGGGAAAGCAAACAACACATTTCGGAGTTTGAGGGGAGTGGGTTTGCCTCCCTAGCCCTAGATAGTTCATCGGAACGAATTGCCTCCCAACCAAACTGCGTCAGATGCATACTAGCACCACGACTTCCTTCTGACTGGTCACTGGAGACTAGTCCGTCGTTTCTGAGCCTCTTCAGCTCGGCAGAAGCATGAGGAACTCTAAGGCCAACATCGTTGGCTAGTTCGCTTACTGTCGCCCCTCCTTCTGTCAGCCTACCCAGTAGCCTTCGTCTGTGTTTACTTCGAATTCTGATTAAATCGGCCCCCTCGCCTCGATTTCGAGACTCTGAGAGTTCCTCGGGCATGACTTTTGCTCTCCTTGAACAAGGAGTTTAGTCAGTTGTATTTAATTTTATATTTTAGTTACATATAGTTACACCTTTCCAATGGAAAAATAACTAGTTCCAATTCCACACTTGGTTCAATGATGGAAATAGGTCATTTTTCTGCAACATTATGTAACAAAATTACATTATTTCGTGCAGAACGGTTATATCAGCGCCCGCCATCCTAAGCGCATCGGGCCTCTCCGGGGTCCGAATCAAGACGGAGGGAGGAGATTGAGTAAGGATCAATTGAGGTTGATTATCCGTAAATATCTAGCTGAGAAGCCAAGAAATACTGCGGAAATATCGGCTTGGGTAAATTCACAGAACAGCCCTTCGAACAGCTCGGAAATTACAGCCGTAATGGAATCCGATGAGACATTAGTTCGTATCGGAACTGTCCACAAGAGTGGGATGGCTGGGAATTCGCCGCCATTGTCGGAATGGGCTACCGACAAGTGGGTAAGGCACCACGAGCGAGACAGTCCCAAAGAAAGGAGAGAGTGAAATGAGAACTACCAGACTAAGACAGAAGATCAAGAAATTCCTCGATGACAGAGGAGAAGCGAACACCACCGAGATATTAGAGCATGTAAACTCCACTATGCGTCACGGAACGACCCCCCAGCAGTTGGGCAATGTCCTCTCAAAGGATAAGGACATCATGAAGGTCTCAACCACAAAGAGAGGTGGTGCTCTATCGGGACGCTACGAGATTTGTGTCTGGCAACTCCGTCCCGGAGCTCTTGAAGATAATTGAATGAGCTAGGCCTCTAGATCCGGGCTCCAATCGCCACTCCTAGCTAGACTGTTCATCTTCGCCCTGTGAGCAAACATCTCTTGGCTCTCGGCCGCTGACTCGGGACCTCCTTGGGCCCATGTCTTGAGTGCATGGGCTTGCAGGGCCCTTCCATAGGAGTAGGATAGTTGCCAAGGATGATTGACATCCATCTTATTCATCAGATTGAGATGTGCGGTTGCGTCCTCATCGGACTGCCCTCCCGAAAGGAATACAATACCAGGAAGGTCGTGAGGGACATGATTGGTCAAACAGTCTACAGTTAGCTTAGCCACTTCTTCCCGTGTTGCTTGATTTGAACAGTCCAAGCCCGCCATCACCATGTTTGGCTTGAGTAGTGCCCCTGGAATGTGAACTCCTTGCTCTGTGCAAGCAGCAAATGTAGCATCGAGAATTTCTGCAGTTACATCGTAGCATCTCTGGGCGTCGTGATCTCCGTCCATCAATACCTCTGGTTCGATAATAGGAACTAATCCCTGTTCTTGACAAATTGCTGAGTAACGCGCTAGGGCATGAGCGTTGGTTGAGATGCAGGCCTTACTTGGCATTCCTTCTCCGATTCTAATTACGGCACGCCACTTGGCGAATCTCGCACCCATTGCGAAGTATTCGGAGCATCGCTCCCTCAGGCCATCTAGTCCCTCTGTAATTTTCTCGCCTGGATGGTTGGCCAGTTCCTTCGCCCCCGTATCGACTTTAATTCCTGGATGAATTCCTATCGCATTGAGGGATTCGACGATTGATGAACCGTCATCCATGTCTTGGCGAATTGTCTCATCAAACAGAATTACTCCCGATACAGCAGACTGGTAATCATCAGTAGATAGTAAGTTAGCACGGTAGGAGCGTCTGGTTTCGGCAGAAGGTTCAACACCCACTGCAGCTAATCTCTTCGACATCGTACCATTGCTCTCATCCGCGGCTAGAATCCCCTTTCCGGGAGCTACTAACTGATTCGCTGTTTGCTCAAGTAATCCTTCATCCATACTATTGCCTCGTAGATTCGTGTAGGTCTCAAGAGATGAAGTCATCGCACTGAGGATAAATAGTAATGCTCGCCAGAACTTACATCTATCACTTCTGAGTGAACCGCGTGGCGTCCATCTTCAGTGGCCTCAACTCCTCTAGTTCGCCCTGCACAGACCCCTGTTCCAATGAATATTGAGTCATCGGAGGAGCAGAGTTCGTCCCTAGTCCAAAGTCTATCGACATCGTCGTCAATCATCTTCTCTGCTCTGTCTCGGTGGCCATCATTCTTGAAAATTAAACGGCCTTCGAATGGGGCATTCAAGCCCCGTAGAGCAGTAGCGGTGATTACGCCCTCAGGGGCTGCACCTATTCCCATCAGCATATCAATATCTGAACTTGGGTCGGCGGCGTTTAGTGCGGCCGCAATATCGCCGTCTCCGATTAGTACTATGTCTACATCGTACTGATTCAAATCACGAATTAGGTTCTCGTGTCTAGGTCTGTCCATAACCACAACCTTGAGCAGTGAACTGTGTTTATCGAGAACGCTGCATGCAGCCTCAACATTGTAGGATACATCGGCTTCAAGGCTAATGTGCCCAGTCATCTCAGCAGGACCTGCAATTTTGTCCATATAACAATCAGGAGCATGTAGCAAAGTCCCTCTCGGGGCAGCGGCAAGAACTGCCATTGCGTTTGGCTTATCCAAGGCGACATGATTAGTGCACTCTAGAGGATCTACTGCAATGTCTATACTAGGGGCCTCTGGATTACCTTGCATTGAACCAAGCGGCTCTCCAATCCACAACATAGGGGCGTCATCTCTCTCGCCTTCCCCTATGGCAACTCTTCCATCGAACGGGACATTGTCGAATACTGCACGCATGGCTTCGACCGCAGCTCCATCCGCAGCCTTCCTATCTCCAAGGCCTCTCCACTTTGAAGCTGCTACGGCCGCAGCCTCGGTGGCTTGTACAAAGTGGTCCGCTAAGTCCCTTGTAGCCATAGATACCGGAGCGGGTCTAGGCATTCAATCATGCGGGTCCGACTTGCTCTTTCTGAGGATGCGGATTCCTTCAATCTGAGAGTTAGGATATTGCCCATTAGAGTCCTTCTCGATTGGCTTCAGCATGTCCCATGCACATAGTAATGCAGCACTGACCCCACACAAAGCCTCCATCTCAACTCCTGTAGTCCAATGCGTTCTAACAGTGACAGTGCAACGAAGAGATTTCTCTTCGATCTTCCAATCTACATCGCAGCCTTCAATCGGAATTGGATGGCAGTGAGGTAGTGTTCGAGGAGTCTCCTTCACAGCCTGAATGGCTGCGATAGTTGAAGCCTCTCTGACATCGCCTTTGGGAGAGCGTCCATTTGCGACAACATCGATAGCAGTCTCTGAGAGTATCAAAATTCCAGTTGCTACTGCCTCGCGGGCAACTACGGGCTTGGAGCCTATGTCGACCATTCCTGTCCAGCCATCGTCGTCCATCTTTCCACATACGGTAGGTCTTCACTTATAATCCAACGAGGAGTAACAAAAATATCGGGATTTTAGATAACATCTGAAATAGTACTCCACGATGTGGAGTTATGGTAGGGCCCTTTCGGGAGAGTGCTACGCCCGGTGCGGTGCCCGTATTGATTTCTGGAATTAGCCATGACCGTCCTATCACAGACGCGATGCAGCTCGGAGTTATGGATGATCTATGCGTAGGATGCTCATATTGCCTGATGGCTTGTAATGACGATGCTTTGGTTGTCGAGGGATTGTGCGAGGTTATTATCGAAAATTGTACTGATTGTTTGAGATGTTTACTATGGTGTCCAACAGGAGCATTGGTCTACACCTGAGGTGATTAATGGCTGATAGACCGAAAACAGTCGTCATTGGAGCGGGTGTTGGTGGCCTGATGTCTGCTGCACTGATTGCTCAGACAGGTAGTGCAGATGTGAGTGTGTATGAAAGAATGTCTTTCGCAGGAGGGAGGTTTACTCAGCACGAACACGATGGGTATCAGATACCTACTGGTGCTGTCCATATGATACCACATGGAAAAAAGGGGCCATTTGCCAAACTAATCCTAGGCAAGAGGGAAAGAGGTGGGCTCGAATTAGGACGGCATGGGGTTGAGTTTCTTCCAACGACGAAATTCGCCTGTCAAATAAGAGATGGAGAATTGAGAAGAGCGGGGTCAGCGTTTGGTATTCTTCCGTGGTTCTCGGCTAAGGATGCAATCAATTTACCCGGGCTATTGATGAAGAATGCGAAGAAGCCCTGGGGAGATGAGACTGAAGATGGCAGGACATGGTTGTCAAGGCGATTCTCTGATGGTTTCATAGATTTTCTAGATGCGTTCTCGAACTTTGCAATCAGCCTAAGATTCGATCAAATGCCGGCCTCGACTGTAGTCAGGATGTTGCAGAACTCATTCTGGAGTGATAGGCCACATGTCCCTAAAGGCGGGTGCAAAGGTGTGATTGATGGTTTGAGGAAGGATCTGCGAGAGAATGATGTGCGTGTCAAACTATCTCATGAGATAACAGAGATTCTTCCAGGCGATGTTGAGGAGTCGACTAGGAATCACAGGTTTTGCATTGGAGTGAGGCGGCGTGGACGTGAGGAAGCGGCTTGGATTGGTGCAGACTCAATAATCCACAATGGCGGTCATCCGAACCTGCTGAATTCACTTTCTGAAGACTTTGAGGTTACAGAAGGAGTCAGGGAGCAAGTTCGTGACACTCGGGCGGTAGGAGGTATTGGTTTTGCTTTCGCTCTCGATGACGATATTCCTCATCGAGGTAGTGGAGTTACAATGCTTCCTGGACTAGAACGAGTTGGCGGATATGTCATACCTACATTTTCAGATCCAAGTCTGGCTCCAGAAGGTAAGCATCTGATGATTACTCATCAGTTTGTGCCCGACCCGACTGTCAAGTCGGAGATTAGCAAGGGCAGAGATGATTTGTACGAAGCGATTCCGTGGTTATCTGATCACGCTGAGGAAATCTGTGTTCACTCTTACCATAGGAATTGGCCGTGTAATAGAGCCCCTCAAGGCGCAGAGTTGCCTTCTGATATTGGAGTGGATGGGATCCGACTGGTTGGAGATGGTATCAAAGGACATGGTTGGATGATGGTCGAAGGAATTGCTTCAAATGTACCAGATGTGGTCAGTAACTTGGGCACGGTATAATCAGCCCAATCCTGCCTTCCAGATTTCTCCATCGGCCCTGACTTCCTTCTTCCAGAGAGGGGCTTGGTGCTTGAGTTCGTCAATTAGCCAACTACAGGCTTCGAAGCCCTCGGCCCTGTGAGGAGAGGCGACATGGATGCAGACTATTGGCTCGCCGGGATCTACTGAGCCAGTGCGATGTACCATTACCACTGATTTAACTCCGAATTGATTTATTGCCTGCTCCGCTAAATTATTCAGTACATCTGGAAGTTTCTCTTCCCATGCATCAAACTCCAATCTCTCTACGGCGATTCCATCATCCTCTCCTCGAGTCAAGCCAACAAAACTGACCACACTTCCGCAACCCTCTGTCTCAAGCTCTTGGCGGAATGATTCGGGGTCAAGTTGCTCGGGTTCAACTAGCACCCGCACGCGTGGCATGGCTGTCCATGCGGGTGTCGCGCTTGAACGCCACGCAAGACCCAACCGTTCAAGCAGTGGTGAATGTTCGCGGTAGCATGAGTGAGGAGCCAGTCCACATTCTCGGTGCCGGACTTTCTGGTCTGGCCGCAGCGACCTATCTGGCTAAGGCAGGCAGAGAGGTCCATGTGTATGAAATTAGAAGTGATAGTGGTGCTCGCTTCGATGGGGATTTCCAAGGCATAGAGAATTGGACCAGTAGTGAGTCTGACTTCTTCGATGAGATGCGAGATTGGGGTTTAGATCCTGAAGAATTCAAGTCTAACGATTTTGATATCATTGATCTAATTCATCCTGATGATGAGATTACCAATCCGATTACTGAAGGCGTTGCCTTCAGAGTGGTCGAACGTGGTACCGATTCACACTGCATTGACCAGGGCTTCAAGCGAATGGCTACAGCTGCAGGTGCCACCATACACTACGATACTCGAAGACGGCCTGAAGACTGCCATATTGTTGCTGCAGGACCCAAGGAATCGAGTGCAGTTGCCTTCGGTGAAATCTTTCATACAGATCACCCTAATCATGTCTCATTTCAACTCAATGACAAGCTCGCTCCTGGTGCCTACTCTTATCTGATAATTATCGATGGTATTGGGCTAATTTGTACCTGTCTTTGGCGCAAACAGAAGCGGACCTCGCGCTATCTGAATGAGACGATTGCGTGGTATGAGCAGCATTACGAGCTTAATCGTAGACCTATCAAGAGAGTCGGCGGGAAAGGTGACTTTTCACTGCCTGACAAGTATGTCCATGACGGACGATACTATGTTGGCGAAGCAGGAGGCCTACAGGACTTCATGTGGGGCTTCGGAATGCGCTATGCAATTACTAGCGGAGTCTTTGCAGCTAAGGCAATACTTGGAGAGTCTGATTACGAGGTCGAAGTTCGAAAGCGGTTGGTTCCTCTCGTCAGGGCCAGTGCTATCAATCGCTTCTTGATGAACAGAGTCGGAGACAGGGGATTCAAACTAGTAGCTAATCACTGGATGAGAAATCAGCGCAAGAAAGGCGATGGTTTGGTCTTCATGCGCTGGCTGTATGCCCCTGGGCCACTTCGACTAATGCTCTGGCCTATTGTAAAGGCCGGTATGTTGCGAAGAAAGCAACTGAAGGATGGTAGGATGGTTAGCAGGATGCCGTTCAGGGATTCTCTTTCTCGTGACTCTTGGGAGCCGAGTCCACAAGCCGAGGAGATTGCTGCACAGTGGGAGTCAATTCGCAAAGGCGGAGGATCGGTATCTTTCGGTGAGAGCGACGCCTGAAAGGCGTCATTCTTCTCCGTTTGTTTGATATGGCCCCCCTGAGTGGCCCGGGTATGACATCTTGGCCGGAAATGCAGCCAATGCAGAACAACCTTGTGAACTACGGAGTGACTGACAACGGAATCGCAGTAATCGAACTGTGCTCAGATTCCGCTGGCGAGCCACTAACTGAGGGTAAAACTCCGGTGAACACCTATACTCACGCAATGATGAGAGACATTGATGAGGCTGTGCTTAAGGCTCGATTCGATGATGATGTTACCGTAATTCTGCTGACTGGATATGGAGAGAAGTTCTTCTCTGCAGGAGCCAGTATAAGCATGCTGGACTCAGTCAGTCCCGGATTCAAGTATTTCTTCTGCCTTCACGCCAATGAGACACTCAGCAGATTAGAGCAGACTCCCAAGCTCGTTATCGCTGCGCTGAACGGTCACGCCGTCGGTGGTGGGCTTGAAATCGCAATGTCGGCTGACATTCGCATTGGCCGCAAGGACTCAGGTCAAGTCGGACTTCCGGAGGTATCTCTGGGCGTGCTTGCAGGAACCGGAGGCACTGCTAGACTTGCTCGCTTAGTTGGAAAGGCAAAGGCGATGGAGATTATGGTTACAGGACGTAAGTTCTCATACGAGGAAGCCAAGGAAATGGATTTGGTCCACGATGTTTGGGCGGGAAGCCTTGACGAGTTCCGTCAAGATGTGCTCGACTATGCTGGCCAGTTCACTCTACCCTACGCTGCGAGTAAGGCCATTGGAAACATCAAGCGAAGTGTGCAGAGCGGAATGGAGATCCCACTAGAGTACCATTTGGCCTTAGAAAGAGAGTTGCAGTCAGATTTGTTCCAGAGTGATGATGCCAAGAAAGGTATTGCAGCATATGTGAATAGAGAAGTTCCAGAATTTGATGGTAGCTGAGGCCGCACTCTATAGAGTGCGTTTTCACATACAGCGTTTGATATACCTGTTATCTCTGCCCATTAACGATGGCAGACGCAGAGATAGTAGCAGACTACACGCAGAACTTCGAGGCGTGGATTGAAGAGTTTAATGAGTGGCAGACCAGAATAGGGTTCGACCCTTCTTGGCTGGGCGACTACAGGTTCGATATCAAATTCGACTGGGATACCGCAGGAGACACCATCGAGTTTGGGGATTTTGAAGGCAGACCAAAGTGGCAAAGGAGGATGCAGATTCCTCAGCAGACCATCAGAGATGCAATCATCAACATGGTTAGTGTTCAGGGAGATACTGAATTTGCATCTGTCGAACAGCAGAATCATCTATTGGATTCTGCACCGACGGAATACGATCGTAAGTCTGCTCTCAGAATCATGTGTGAAGAGCAGCGCCACGGTTGGCAGATGGCTTACCTACTTTGCACATTCTTCGGAGAACAAGGGGTGCGTGAAGCAGCTAAGTTGCTGGAAAGAAATGCTCAGGATGGAACTCGAATCCTTGGCTCTTTCAATGAACCAATCGATCATTGGCTCGACTTCTTCATGTTCACTCACTTCATCGACCGTGATGGTAAGTACCAACTGAAGATGCTCAGTACTTCTTCATTCAAGCCGCTCGCTGCTTCAATGGGCCCTATGCTTAAGGAAGAGTCATTCCATCTAGGAACAGGTGCAAATGGACTTCGAAGAGTCGTAAAGCAGGGAGTTATTCCATGTGCCCTGATTCAGAAGTATGTCAACAAGTGGGTAAGTACTGGACTCGACCTATTCGGAACGGATGATTCCTCTAGTGCCCAGTGGGCATATGTTTACGGTGTTAAGGGCAGATACGATGAGAGAGAAGCTTCTGAATCAGCAGATAGAGAGCATCTCAACGAAGCTAGTAGAGATTTATACTTCCAAGAGTTGCGTGATGAGATGCGCAGAATTAGCAAGGCTAGAAAGGAAGGTGAGCCTGAACTCTACATCCCATCTGACAAGTTCAAGCGTGGAATCGGAAAGTACGCTGGCAAGCGCTATACTGTTCATGGCGAGATGTTTGAGGGCGATGACGATGCATGGGAAGAATATCTCACTTCGGTACTACCTACCGAAGAAGACGAAGATAGGCTGATCAATGAGTACATGAAAGAAGAGTGGATTCAGTATCGCGAGTGGAAGGGCGACTGATTCTAGGGGGTTTTACATGCAGCATGTCGCTTTGACTATGTTCGATAAGGAGCGATGCGCTCCATTCTTCGACAAGTTGACTGAATTCTTCCACGAGCATCACCATTCTGAAGAGCAAGATGCAGGGGGTTATGAAGAGTTACTCTACAGAATTCATAGGCCGTACAATCCCGAAATGCTAGACATGATTGATGCGTGGATGGGGCTACCAGAGCGCGACTGGCGCGAAGAGACACAGAGAGAAGTTATGCTGGCCCTCTATGCTATCAGGTACCCTGATACTCTCCTAATTGAGAGTTTCACCGAGAAGGCTAGATCAGACATGCGCCGGCTTTCCGCTTACTTGCATTTTACAAGTCACACATATGCTATCTGGGACGAGGATACTCTGAGAGGATTGAGTAAGTTGGGAATAGAGATCCCCCATACAGAGAAAGCTGACCCATTCGTATATGGGGCATATGTATCTGCAATTGAGTTGCTCAAGGATGTCGCTCCGTTTACCTGCTTCCTGGAACATGATGTGCCTCGACAGCGACTGTTCCAAGCAGCTCTAGCAGCATACGGCCGGGAGTGAGTTGATGAGAATCAGTACCGTCGCCGTAATCGGCGCCGGAACAATGGGTGCTGGAATTGCTCAGGTATGTGCACAGACTGGTTGGCAAACTCGACTCTACGATGCTTTTCCTGAGGGACTTCAGAAGGGCATGGATTCGATTAGTGCATTCTGGGAAAAGGGGATTGCTCGCGGCAAGACTACCGAGCAGCAGAAATCAGAATGGTCGGCGAATTTGAGTTTACATGAGGATATGTCTGCGGCTGTATCGGGGGCTGACCTCGTAATCGAGGCTGTGCCTGAAGTAATGGAACTCAAGCAAAGTATCTTCAGTCAGCTCGAAGAGATGGCACCTCCTCATGCAATTCTAGCGACCAATACCTCTGGGCTACAAATTGGAGATATTGCAAGTGCTACCGAATGTCCTGAGAGAGTAATCGGGATGCATTTCTTCAATCCGGTACCATTGATGGCTCTGCTAGAGTTAGTTCGTCATGAATCATGTTCTGATGACACTGTCGAAGCTGCGCAATCAATTGGTTCTGCGATGGGAAAGGAAACTATCCTTGTTCGTGATGTTCCGGGCTTCGCCACCAGTAGATTGGGTGTGGTTCTAGGAAATGAAGCAATCAGGATGCTTGCAGACGGGGTCGCATCTGCTAGCGACATTGACACTGCTATGCGCCTTGGCTACAAGCATCCGATGGGACCACTTGAGCTCAGCGACTTAGTTGGCTTAGATGTACGGCGAGATATTCT
>CETU01063185.1_pt1 | contig 20530 bp, 16 predicted proteins | sample 356531 | NCBI WGS metagenome assembly CETU01 (sample SAMEA2623488, study PRJEB7988) | marine metagenome | isolation source: saline water (ENVO:00002010), including
AATGATCACTATTATAATTTTCTCTATTCTAGACTCCAAAGATCAGGGTTTCTGAAGAGAGACTGTATAAGACTAATAAACCAAGATAGGAATAGTTTTGCTGCATGTATAGTTGCAACTGGTAATGCAGATGCAATGGTTACAGGAACGACTAGAAATTATTACGCTAGTTTGAAAGATATTAAACGCGTAATCTCTATTCAAAAAAATAAAATATTATTCGGTCTTTCCATTATGATAACTCGCTCAAGGACATTATTTATTGCTGATAGTACAGTAATTCATACTCCTACATCTGAGGAACTTGCAGATATTGCTGTTCAAGCTGCAAATGTAGCTAGACATTTAGGTCATATACCTAGAGTAGGATTATTATCATTTGCTAATTTTGGCAACCCTACTATGAAAGGCACCGAAAGAATACATGAAGCAATAGAGATATTAAATAAACGTAAAGTGGATTTTGAATACGATGGTGAGATGAGTGCTGATGTAGCATTAAATAAAGATTTATTAAAATTATATCCATTTAGTGGTCTTTCCGAACCCGCTAATGTGCTAATAATGCCAGGGCTTCATTCAGCAAATATTGCAGCAAAATTATTAGGACAAGTTGTTGGAGGAGAGGTTATAGGGCCCATATTAAATGGTTTTTCTAAGTCAATTCAAATAATGCCAATAGGTGCAAATGTTTCAGAAATACTAAACTATGCTATGTTTGCAGCGCATGATGCAACACTTTTAAAAGTGAAAAAAAATAATGCGCTTTCAAAAGTTGGCAATTAGTTCAATCTAAATATATTAAAAATAATTAAATCTATTAATATTTCACTCATTATACTTTAAATATTCCGCTGATAAACTTAATATAAATTTAAAAAATTTTTAACGTGTTTGAAATATTAGATAGCTAATTTTTAGAATTGTATAATCATAAGGTGCTTATGTTAAAATACAATTTAAAAGAAGAAGCTATTTATTCATATAGAACTATTTTTATTTCTGATATCCATTTAGGAACGCGTGGTTGCCAAGCTGAATACTTACTAGAATTCATTAAATATACTAATTCAGAAAAGTTATATTTAATAGGAGACATAATAGATGGTTGGGCATTAAAAAAATCTTGGTATTGGCCCCAAACTCATAATGACGTTATTCAAAAACTTTTACGAAAAGCAAAAAAAGGGACTGATGTTAAATATATAGCTGGCAACCATGATGAAATTATTCGGAAATTTATCCCTATTACTTTTGGTCACATAAAAATTTATAATCAGTATGTGCATAAAACTAAAAAAGGAAAAAAATACCTAATAATTCATGGGGATCAATTTGATGGCATTATGCAATATGCAAAGTGGATATCTATAATAGGGTCAACGGCTTACGAATGGCTAATTAAGATGAATAGCTTAATAAATTATTTTAGAAAAAAAATGGGAAAAGAATACTGGTCTTTATCAAAATATATAAAATTTAAAGTTAAAAATGCAGTAAACTACATAAGTCATTATGAAGAACTAATAAGTCAATATGCAAAAAAAAGAGGTGCTGATGGAGTAATATGTGGTCATATACATCATGCAGAAATTAAAAACATCGGCAAAATAGATTATTTAAATGATGGAGATTGGGTAGAGAGCTGTTCTGCAATAGTAGAACATTTTAGTGGCGAATTTGAAATAATTAATTGGATTGAACAAAGAAAAAATATATTAGAAATTATTGAAAAGAAAAATTTACTTAGAAAAAAAGAAGTGAGCCTTTGAAGATTCTAATTGCTACTGATGCCTGGGATCCTCAAACTAATGGCGTAGTAATAACTCTTAAAAACCTTGGAAAACAACTTATAAATAACAAAAATGAAGTTTATTATATAACTCCTAAGCTGTTTAAAACTATTCCATGTCCAACCTATCCTGAAATCAGATTATCGATAAATATATGGCCTAAAATAAATAAAATAATTAAAAAAATTGATCCGGAAGTAGTTCATATTGCGACAGAGGGTCCTATAGGCTTTTTTACCAAGAAATATTGTAATAAACATAATATAAAATTTACAACCTCTTATCATACAAAATTTCCAGAATATATTTATGAAAGAATAAAAATAAAATTAGTAAAAAATTTAGCATATAAATATCTTGCAAATTTTCATATAGATGCAGAAAGAACTCTTGTTACAACTAAATCAATAAAAAATGAACTTATATATAAGGGCTTCATTAAAAACAAACTAAAAGTTTGGACAAGGGGAGTAGACCGCTCCATTTTTAAAAAAATAAATGGAAGATCATTTGATTATAAACCTCCCATATATATTTATGTTGGACGAGTTTCTGTTGAGAAAAATTTAACAGAATTTCTAGACTTAAATATTGATGGTACAAAAATTATAATTGGTAATGGGCCAATGCTAGATTATTTAAAAAAAAAATATTTTAATGTTCTTTTTTTAGGAAAAAAAGATCAATTTACTATAGCTAAATATCTTCTTGAAAGCGATGTTTTTGTTTTTCCAAGCAAAACTGACACATTTGGCGTTGTAGTTATAGAAGCCTTAGCTATGGGCCTTCCTGTAGCTGCATTTCCTGTTCCTGGTCCTTTAGATATTATAGGGGGAACTAAAATAGATGTATTAGACTGGGATCTAAAAAAATCAATCAAGAAGGCATTAAAAGTAGATAAAAAAGATTGTATAAATTTAGCTCAAAAATATACTTGGGAAAATTGTGCTAAAATATTTACTAAACAAATGTATATAAATCAAAAATAAATTTAAATAATTAACAAAAATGAAAAAGAAATTATTAATAATATACAATCCTACTGCTGGACAAAGAAACAAACGATTTTATAATAAAGTTCTATTCCACTTTAATAAAAACAACCTAAAATATGATATTGAGAGAACTAAATTTAAAGGAGATGCATACAAATATGCCCAAAATTATAACTCTAAAAAATATAAGCACCTTATTGTTGCTGGAGGTGATGGAACCATAAATGAGGTAATTAATGGATTAAAGGCAGAAAACGTCATAATAGGAATTATTCCACTTGGTACAGCTAATGTATTTGCGGCTGAAATAGGACTAAAAAATACTTCTTTTGAAATAGCTCAAAATATTATAAATGGCTATAACAAAAAAGTATTTATTGGCCGTATTAATGAAAAAAGGTTTGTACAAATGGTGGGTATTGGTTTTGATGCTCACATTGTAAATAAAATTAACTTAAAATTAAAAAAAACCTTAGGTAAATTTGCATATGTATATCAAACATTAGTGCACCTAATAAAATTTAAAAATAATAGTTATACTATTATTATAAGAGATAAAAGTTACAAAGCCAGTTCTATAGTTATTTCTAACGGACACTTTTATGGAGGCAGATATTTTTGCAGTCCTGCGGCTAGTCCATTTAATAAAAAACTTTATGTTTGCCTATTTCTTGGAAACGGAAGGAGTAGTTATATAAAATATTCTCTTGCCTTAATTTTAGGAATTATTCCTAAATTAAAAGATATTAAAATAATAGAAGCAAATGATGTATACATAACTCAAAATAAAAAAGAGCCTGTTCAAGGTGATGGCGAAATAATAACGAATCTTCCGGCAAAAGTTTCAATAGCAAAATTTAAATTAAATTTTATTGTGAACAACCTTAGTGCGAAGTAATAATTTTACTTTGATAAGATTTAATTCTAGCAAGGTCAGACAATCTTAAATTAATATTTTTATTAAGTAAAAAATTGGGAATCTCTAAAATTATAGTATCATCTAAAATATCTATTTTACTTTGCTTTAAAAGATTAGTTGCTCCACCAGAAATCGTTATACCCAGCCTTATAAGATTTCCTAAAATTAGAGATTCTTCAAATTCTGCATCACTCAAAAATTTAATAATTTTTTTAACTTTAGTTGAGCGTAAGTTTTTATTATAAATTAAATAAGTAGCTATAGCTACTTTAGCCCTAGTAACATGGTCAAATGGTAACAATGTTTTTCGTGTTATTTTAAAAAATGCATTTTGGGCCTTAAACTCTGGGTGCTCCTTCTCAGAGATATTAGATAGTGATGCAACAATATTTAATAATTTTAAATCAATATTTTCGGTAATTGAGAACTTTTTTGCCCAATTAGTTAGAGACTTATTATTAGAACCAGCTCTATCAGTCTGTGAATTAAAATAAAACCCAATATTAGAAAAAGTGCTGTTCAATTTATATTTTTCATTAATAAAGAACTTTGATAGTAGACCTTCTCTTAGCCCATAAGAAGAAAAATATATATCCTTTGCCCCAATTGTATCAACAACTGCCTCTAATGATTTAGCAGAAATTTTTAAAAAGGGAATTCTATCTTTCGGAATAGATTTTAATAAAGCTAAATCTTTTTCACTAGTTTCAATAATCAGAGAAATTAGGTTTTTTAATGTCTTTATTTTTAAATAATATTGATGGATTATTGGAATAGGATAATTATAAATTTCAATACCTGCTCTGGCTATGGATCTCCAACCTCCACCTGTAGCATAGAAAGATTTAGCCTTTGCTTGGTTTTTCCATCCATTTTGAATCAAACCTTTTTGTATACTCTTATAAATTTTGTCTAAATTATCACTAAACTCATTAGATAAGACTAAAATTCCCGTAGATATGGACGATACTTTAATATTTTTTTCTTTAGTTTTTAAGGCAAGCTCCAAACTCCCTCCACCAATATCGCCTATTATTCCATTAATTTTTGTAAAGCCTAATTGCATTCCATAATAGCTATACAATGCCTCTTCATTTCCGGACAATATTTTTATTTTTAATCCTGTTTCTTTTAATTTTTTAAGTATTGCATTACTATTATTAGAATTCCTAATAGCAGCTGTAGCCACAGCATAAATAAATTTGCATTTCATAGTTTTAATAATTACTGTGAATCTTTTAATTACTTGATAAGCTTTTTCAATTAAATCTTTTTCTATATAATTATTAATATGTAAATTTTTACCCAAACCCACTTTTACTTTTTCATTGTATATCACAGAGGGCACTATAGATGCTTCTTCATAAATAACTAGTCTAATAGAATTAGACCCTATATCAATAATAGAAACATGCCTACTTAGCATAAGCCGCCAAAATTGCTGTGCATTTAGCCGAAGAAAAATTTCTTAATATTTTTTTTAACATAATTTTCTCCACGGCCAGACAAACTAGGGTTTTTCATAAAATAAACATGCGCAGAATCTAATTTATTGTCATCCTTTTTTTTATAATAATCTCCATATTTATCCATTTGCCAGCTTAAGACATTATCTTGAACATTCATAAACATAATTTGAAACAAAACTTGTTTATGAACCGTATTATTCAATATAGGTATTAATATTTCTATTCTTCTATCAAAATTTCTCGGCATAAGGTCAGCACTTGATATAAAGACCTTATTTACTGCATTAGGCATTACCTTGCCATTTGCAAAACAATAAATTCTACTATGTTCTAAATATCTACCAATAATGCTTTTAACTATAATATTTTCTGAAAGTCCAATTACCCCTGCTCTTAAACAACAAATTCCTCTTATAATTAAAATTATTTTTACTCCATATTTGCTCGCTTTGTATAAAGAATTTATTAGCTCTTCATCGACTAATGAATTACACTTAAACCATATGCCAGCATCAATACCTTTTTTTGCATTCTCAATTTCATGTTCTATATTTTCAATAAGCTTCTTTCTAAGCCCTATAGGAGCTACTGATATTTTATTCCAGCTAACTGTATCCGTATAGCCAGTTACTACATTAAAAAAGTTTAATGCATCTTCCGACAAACCCTCCTCACATGTGAATAAGGACAGATCAGTATATAGTTTTGCTGTTTTTGGATGATAATTACCTGTTCCATAGTGCACATACTTCTTAACCTTAGAACGCTCCTTTCTAACTACTAAAGAAACTTTTGCGTGAGTTTTAAGTTCTGGAATTCCATAAACCACATGTACGCCGGCACGTTCTAAATCCTGGGATAATTTTATATTCACTTCCTCATCAAACCTTGCCTTAAGTTCAACTATAGCAGTAACATTTTTGCCTGATTCTGAAGCCGAAATTAGCGCCCTAACTATGGGAGAATCTTCTAGAGTAGTCCTATATAATGTCTGTTTAATAGTAGTCACATTTGGGTCTTTTGCAGCCTGCTCTAAAAAACTTGCTACAACATCAAAAGTTTCATAAGGATGATGCACAATAATATCTTTTTTTCTTATAGCTCTAAAAATATCATTATTTTCTTGTTTAATTCTTTCAGGAAAACGCGGCATGTATTTTTTAAATTTTAAATGTATGGGCCCTTTATTAACTATTTCAGCAACACTTTGAAAATCATACATACCGTTAGATCTAATAATTTTATCTTCATCAACATCAAGATCTCTGCATATAAGTTTACGTAAATTTAGAGGCATATTTTTATCCATTAACAATAAAACTACTTTTCCTCTTTTTCTAATTCTTAGTTGTGACTTAAATGACATTAATAGGTCTTCTGCTTCCTCTTGAAACTCAATATCACTGTCCCGAATTATTCTAAATAAACCACCATTTATATAATCATAACCCTTAAATATTTCAGAAATGTATTTAATGATTACATCTTGAATGGCTATAAAATCTATTTTTTTATTTTTAGAATTTGGTGATAGCTCAATAAACTTCTCCATATTAGCCGGAAAAGGAAGTAATGCATTTCTTTTTTTATTTGTTTGTTTATGCCTTATTTCTAATGCTAAAACTAAGCCTAAATTACTCACAAATGGAAAAGGATGCGCAGGGTCTATAGCAAGAGGTGTTAATAAGGGTAAAATTTGATTTTGGAAATAATCATAAATATATTTATTTTGCTTTATTGTCAGTTTGTTTTTATCTTTTAAATATATTTTTTCTTTTTTTAACTCCAAGAATAATTTTTTATAGTACCTATTCTGCTTTAAAAAAATCTTTTTAACTTTGTTTTGTACTTTTATCAGTTGTTGTTTAGCAGTCATATCGTCTATGCTTTTTATATTTATCCCCTGATCTATTTGCGCAACTAGGCCTGCAACTCTAACCATATAAAACTCATCTAAATTGCTTCCTGAAATAGATAAGAATCTTAGTCTCTCTAACAAAGGATGTTTTTTATTCATAGCTTCTTCTAAAACACGCTCATTAAAATCAAGCCAAGATATTTCTCTATTTATATATAATGATTTAGCATTGCCTGTACTTAACATAAGGATTTTCTTTTATTAATTTTTTTATGAAACTTCTATTATAATATCATTTTATAATTTTTTCAAAATTTAATAAAAAAAAGGCTCCATTTAAAAATAGAGCCTTCTTTTTTCCTCGAAGGAGATATTCTCTAATATTAGAATTTATATTGGAAACGCATACCATAAATATCAGTACTCGCACCTCCACCATTTAAAGACGCTGAGGTAGCCCCCGCATTTTGAGCTGCTTTATTATTCATTATAGACCTAATATAATTAGCTTTAATCATAGCATTACCATTAATATACCAATTTAATCCTAATGTATAATTATCCATAACTCCGCCTAAAATAAGAGATGAACCATTGTCATCCATATCTACATGAGAGTAACGTGTAGCTATTTCCCATACACCAGATCCTTTATTAGGCCATTTGCCTTTAACTTTAGGAGCTTTAAATGCAGCTTTTTTAATATCATATCTCTTTTTACCATTTAAAACATAACCCATAGAAAAAGTAGATGAATCTGCTTGATAATCCGGAACTTCAGCACCATCTACACCGCTTCTGAAAGCAGTATAATCAGTATACTCACCTAACGCCCAGAATTGTCCGCCTTGGCCTAAATAAGCTGCTTCTAGTCCATAGTGTTGTGCGCCTTCACAAACGTTATTCCCAGAATGAATAGCTGAAGTTTTTAATGGCTTTGCGTCAGTTACATTTAATTCAGCCCTATACTCTAATTTACATAAAGAAGCCGCATAACCTCCACCAAAATCTACTGTTGCACCCCATGCACCAAAATGTACCACTTCAGTTTTAGACAATACAGGAGCAAATGCCGCTCTTATAGTATTTAGCTTATTTCCATCTTTATTATCTATTTTATTTTCTGGTCCAAAACCATGCGCTACTCCAAAAAAGTATCCTAATTTTTTATCATAAGTAGTAAACCTTATAGCAGGTCTTTTAGGTCCAAACTGCTTATCACTAAAAATATCAATAGCTACTGAACGTTCTATAAAAGAAAGATCATTAGAGGATATTGCTTCTTCAAAATACATTGGCATTTTTAATTTACCAATTGACAGTTTCATAGTTTTAGTTGGGTGGTAGGAAAAGTGTATTTCATCAATACTAGTTTGATCTGCTACATCTGAAGCAGCCTTAGCGGAAGAACCTTTATCAAAGGTAGCAGTAAAACTAAAGTCATCTGCTTTTCCTTTAAACCCTAGTCTTGCTCTTCTTATATTAGTTCCTGAGCCATAAACATCTTGATCCTTAACTTCACCATAATAACCTACGTCCCAATGCATACGTCCATGGACTTTAAAAGATTTATTACCATGTTTTACTGAAAATCCAGGTCCTATTTTAAATTTAGGCGCGTCATCCATTTTTGCAGTTTTTTTATTAACGCCTTTCATTTTAATAGTTAAATCTTGAATTTGATTTTCTAATTCATCAATTTGCTTTTGCATAGCATCAGCATCTTGAGAAAAAGCATTAGTATTTAGAACAAAAATACTAAAGACTAACGCAATAAGTATATTTAAAGTTTTCATAATAATTCCCAATATTATAGATTAATAATGATCATTAGATATCAGGCGATTATTAAAATTATTTTGAATTTATATTACAATTATATTACAGGGCTATAATGCATTTAAGTTGTTACAATTTTATCACACTTAGTTCTCTGATTCTAAAGAATAGCCTGCATCTCTTACTGTTCTTATTATATTATTGGTATTCTCTACTTCTAAGGCTTTTCTTAATCTTCTAATATGCACATCTACAGTTCTATCTTCTACATATATTCCTCTTCCCCAAACCTTATCTAATAATCTTTGTCTAGAAAAAACGCGAGTAGGATGCTCTAGAAAGAATTTTAGAAGTTTGTACTCTTTGGGGCCTAAATTTATTTTTAAACCATTTCTAAAAACTTTATGAGCAGCAGTATCTATCTTTATATCAGCATAAGTAAGGACTTCACTATCAGATTTATTACTTCTTCTTAAAACCGCTTTAATTCTTGCCAGCAATTCCGAAGGCGAAAATGGTTTAATAATATAATCATCAGCACCACTTTCTAAGCCTGTAACTTTATTTTCTTCTTCCGTTTTCGCCGTGAGCATTATAACTGGTATCTCTTTAGTCTCTTCCTCTCTTCTTATTGCTCGGCAAACTTCAATGCCTGAAACAGAAGGCAGCATCCAATCTAATAGAATTAGATCGGGCATCTCAGTTAATATAAGATCGATTGCTTTTTCACCGTCAAATACAGACAGTGTTTCATATCCTTTGTCTTTCAGGGCATAACAAATAACTTTTTGAATATCTTTATCATCTTCAACAACTACAATTTTATTCATTTTCAATTTCCTTCGTATTGAGACTTCTCTCTTTCTTCTTTAGGCCTTTCTCCAGTTAAATTAAAGATTACATCTTCCGCTATATTAGTGGCATGATCCCCAATTCTTTCTATATTTTTAAGAGCAAAAGATATCTGAGAACCTGGAATAATAATAGAAGGGTCATTATCCATCTCCTCTATTAATTTTTCAAATATTTGAGTATACTTAACATCTAATTTATAGTCCTCTCTCCAAACTTTCATAGCTTTACCCTTATCTTCCTCTACAAAAGCATCTAATGCATCATGTAATAAACTTTTTGCTAAGGCGCCATACTCTTCCATATTTAATGATTCTATTTTTGCATATTTAGAACTAATAATTACCCTTTTAGCTATATTTTTAGCTAGGTCGCCAACCCTTTCTAGGTCTCTAGCTATTTGCATAGCTGATAAAACATTTCTTAAATCATTAGCAATAGGGTGTTTTAATGCAATCATTTTCTCAACATCTGTTTGTATACGAATTTGTAATTCATCAATACCATTATCTTTTGCAATTATTTCTTCACATGAAGATGAATCATTATTAACCAAACTTTCTATAGCATTATGTAATTGTTTTTCAACTTCGCCGCCCATTTCTAAAATAGAATTTTTTATATTAAGAAGATCATCAGAAAATGCTTTAACTATATGTTCATTTGTCATTTATTGCCCTTTCTTATTTATCCAAATCTACCTGTAATATAGTCCTGTGTTTTTTCTTCGGTTGGATTGGTAAATATTGTTTCTGTAGTATTGTACTCTATAATGTTTCCAAGATGAAAAAATGCTGTCTTTTTTGATATTCTTGCCGCTTGTTGCATATTGTGTGTAACAATTATAATAGTAAAATCTTTAGATAGTTCATTCATAAGCTCTTCAATTGTTGCTGTTGCAATTGGATCTAACGCAGAGCATGGTTCATCCATCAGTATGACTTCCGGCTTCACAGCTATAGCTCTTGCAATACATAATCTCTGCTGTTGTCCTCCTGATAAGCCTGTACCAGAGCTACTTAGTCTATCTTTTATCTCTCCCCAAATTCCCGCTCTTTGCAAACTTGTTTCAACTATCTGATCTAACTCAGCTTTATTTTTAGCCAAACCATGTATTCTCGGACCGTATGCTACATTATCATAAATAGACTTTGGAAAAGGATTAGGTTTTTGAAAAACCATACCTACTTTAGTTCTAAGTTTTACTATATCTAAAGCAGGATCAGAAATGACTGTATTTCCCATACTTATTTGGCCTTCAACATGACAGCCATCAATTATATCATTCATTCTATTAAAACATCTTAATAATGTTGATTTTCCACAACCAGAAGGGCCAATTAATGCTGTAGTTTGTTTTTCTTCAATATCTATAGACACATTAAATAGCGCTTGCTTATCTCCATAAAAAACATTTACATCCTTAGCTTTAATTTTGCTCATGATCTTTCCTTATCTACCATTTTTTCTCTAATTTCTTTCTACAATAAACTGCTAAACTATTCATAAATATTAAAAATACAACTAAAGTCATTATAGCAGCAGAAGTTTTTTCTTCAAAACCTCTTTCTGGACTATCAGCCCACAAATAAACTTGCGCTGGTAAAACAGTTGCTGGGTCCATAATAGACTGAGGAACTTCAACAATAAATGCAACCATTCCCATCATTAATAATGGCGCAGTTTCTCCCAATGCTTGAGCCATTCCTATTATTGTGCCCGTGAACATTCCTGGAGCTGCTGAAGGCACCACATGATGAAATACCGCTTGTTGCTTACTTGCCCCAATTCCCAGTGCTGCTTCACGAATAGAAGGAGGAACACTTCTTAAAGAAGCTCTTGATGATATAATTACAGTAGGCAAGGTCATCAAGGTCAACACTAGCCCTCCAGCTAATGGAATTGACCGAGGAATTCCAAATATATTTAAAATAACTGCCAAACCCAAAAGACCAAAAACTATTGAAGGAACGGCGGCTAAATTATTAATATTAATTTCTATAATATCTGTTAATTTATTTTTAGGAGCAAATTCCTCTAAATAAATAGCTGTAGCCACACCAAGCGGAAATGACAATACCAAAGTAATAAGCAATGTAAGTGCTGAACCAACTAACGCTCCTAAAATTCCGGCTTCTTCTGGATTTCGACTATCTCCTTTAGTGAAAAAGTTTACATTAAATTTTGTCTTAATTAACCCTTGTTGAATTAACTGATCATAACTTTTAAGCTGCCAATCTGATACAGGCCTAAGGTTTTCTGGCAGGTTACGATCAATGTTTCCCTTATGCAATTGATCTATCTCACTAGACGCCAAAACTTCAATATTTATTTTAGCTCCGATTAAATCATTATTTTCTAGAACCATATTCCTTAGTTGAAATGAAACTCCTTTGCTGAAAATTTTACTCGCTTGCCTATATGTAGCTCTATTATCAGCGGCTTCAGGAAAAATATTAATGACACCCTCTTTAAATATTTTTCTATACTTACCTTTTTTAATAACCTCTTCATCTCCAGTATTTTCCGGATCTACATATTCTTGAGAAATATCAAAAGAAGCATTTATATAAGTTTGAAAGAAACCAGGTAGCCCCTTTGATCCAATTGTATAAGCAAGTATAATTAAAAAAGAAAGTGCCATTAGAATAGCTATAATTCCATAAAATTGAAAAAATTTTTCTTTTCTCATCCTACTTTTATGAAATTTGTCTGAATTAATCATATTTTTCCCTATACTTATTTACAACCCTTAAAGCTATTACATTAAGCATTAATGTAATAGAAAATAGAGTTAAACCTAATGCAAATGCTGCCATAGTTTTACTGCTATCAAACTCATGGTCTCCTATTAGCAAAGTAACAATTTGCACTGTAACCGTCGTAACAGAATCAAAAGGATTGGCTGTTAATTTAGCTGCTAAACCTGCTGCCATAACAACAATCATAGTTTCCCCTATAGCTCTTGAAGTAGCGAGCAATATGGAACCAATTATACCAGGCAAAGCTGCAGGAAAAATCACAGAAACTATTGTCTCGTGTTTAGTAGCTCCAAGCCCATAAGAGCCTTCTCTTAATGACTCTGGAACAGCCTTCATAACATCATCGGAAAGAGAAGAAATAAATGGTATAAGCATTATTCCCATTACAGAACCAGCAGCTATTGCACTTTCTGACGCTATAGATAATCCAAAACCTTCCCCAACACCTCGAATAAATGGCGCTACCGTTAAAGCAGCAAAAAAACCATAAACCACCGTAGGAATCCCAGCTAATATTTCTAGAGCAGGCTTAACTATAGATCGTACTTTCGGACTAGAATATTCTGCCAAATACACAGCAGACATTAATCCAATCGGCGTAGCCACAACCATGGCTATAATAGTAATCATAAAAGTGCCCGCAAAAACAGGTATTGCGCCAAAAGACCCCTGAGAAGCAACTTGGCCTTCTCGAAGTGCTATTTGTGGCGACCAAGTCGTTCCAAAGAAGAATTCTATAGGAGATACATCCCCAAAAAAGCGTATCGTCTCAAATAATAAAGATAGAACTATTCCTAAAGTGGTCATAATAGATATAAATGAAGCTAAAAACATAAATGACATTATTATAGATTCAACTTTATTCCTTGCTCTCAAAGAAGGTTCTATATTTTTCCATACTATAAAGAAACCCAATAAAGATGCCAAAATAGTTATACTGTTTCTAATTAGACCTGAATAATACTGCATACTTAAATATTTACTCAATACTAATGGTTCCACATTATCTATAAAGACACCTTTTGAAGCTATTTCCACTGAATTAATATATAATTCAATTTTATCCTGCCCTTGATCTATAATTTCCGCAGGAAAATAATCAGTAATTGAGTTTGATATCCAAATATCCGATGCTAATGACCAAATACAAAAGACAATTATTGCAGGAAATATTGTCCAAAAAAAGCTAAAAAAGCCATAATATTTTGGTAATGAATTTAAATCAGCAAAACTATCATTTGCTGCCATCACCTTATTTCTAGAAATGTAATAAGATGTACACGATATAATTAGTACACTAACTATCAATAGGCTCATTATTTTTTACCTTTTAACTTAGATAAAGATTTATAGTATGCAATAGAGACAGGCAAGAAAAAACTTACCTGTCTCTTTATTTTGAAGAAATTAACGTGATGTCATTACTGTCATATTTTCGCCATTAGAACCAAATTTAGCTCTTTCTTCGTCTGGCATTGGTATCATACCTCTTTCAGATAAATAACCATCAGGTCCCCAAGCTTCGTCTGAAGTAAATTCAGCAACATATTCTCTGATTCCAGGGATAACATCTACGTGCGCTTGCTTTACATAGAAATATAATGGTCTAGAAACTGGATAAGATTTATTAGCTATATTTTCAAATGTTGGAGGAACATTGTCAATATTAGAGCCTTGTATCTTATCTGCATTTTCAGCTAAGAATGAAAAGCCAAAAACACCAAGCGCATCTTTATTTTCTACAAGCTTCTGAACGATAAGGTTATCATTCTCTCCTGCTTCTATATAAGCACCATCTTCTCTAACCGCTCTGCAGATGGCTTTATATTTTTTCTTATCTTGTTTTTTTATTGCTTTCAAAGTAGGGAAAGTTTTGCAACCACCCTCAATAGCTAACTCATTAAAAGCGTCACGAGTTCCAGATGTTGGAGGAGGGCCTAAAACTTCAATTTTAATATTTGGTAATGAGGAATCAACATCTTTCCATGTCTTATTTGGATTAGGAATAAGTTTTCCGCCATCTTTATTGCCTTCAGGAACATCTTTGGCTAAAGCTAAAAATACAGCTTGTTTTGTTAAATTAAACTGATTTCCTGCTTTTGAATTAGCAATAACAATACCGTCATATCCAACTTTAATTTCAACAATGTCTATTCCCGCTTTAGTACACATACTAAATTCTTTGCTTTTAATTCTTCTAGAAGCATTAGTAACATCAGGATGATCTACTCCTAAACCAGCACAGAATAGTTTCATTCCACCACCTGATCCAGTACTTTCTATTTTAGGAGTTTTCATTCCTGTAGATCTTCCGAAGTTTTCCGCAACAACTGTTGCGAAAGGATAAACGGTAGAAGAACCTACAACACTAATTTGATCTCTTGCTTGTGCAGCTGACACTAATATTGTGCCAAAAAATGCCAAAACTAATAATTTTTTAAACATACATTTTCCCCTATGGAGCTTATAATTTATTAAACATAATAGCCTATATAAAATACAAAAATATATAAACCTCTTACGAAATTTCTATAAGACGCTTTGTAAAAAATTATTACACTTATATTACAGTTTTATGAAATACTTAAATTACTGTCTACAGGTAAATATATTGTAAAATTAGAACCTCTGCCATATTCGCTTTTTATAATAAATTGTCCCTCATGTTCAGTAATTATATTTTTTACAATAGACAATCCTAATCCTTTACCGCCTTTTTGCTGGTTTCTCACATTATCAATTCTATAAAATCTCTCTGTCAACCTGCTTAGATGCTCTTTTTTAATTCCAGGGCCTTTATCAACAACATCAATTATTAATACCGGAACATTCTTTTGCCAATTGCTATCTTTTTTATCAGATAGCTTTATATTTATATCTATTTTTGAGTTCTTTAAACTATATTTGATAGCGTTATCAAATAGATTAAGAAATACCCTGTAAATATCATTTTTAACTATATTTATATTACATTTATCTTTATTAAAATTTATTGCAAAAACTTGATTATTAGATTTTGCATTATTTTGTTTTTCATTTATTGCCTCTTTAATAATTTCTATTATATTTTCTTCTTTTTTGTTAATTACAGAATTCTCCTGATTTCTGCCTGAGTCCATAAGGTCGTCCAGTAAATTATTTAAATAGTTTACTTTATTATCCATAGTAATCAGTAAATCTTTATATTTTTTTACCTTTGTTAAATCTGAATTTCTTAAAATTTCGGATATACCAGAAATAACAGTTAACGGTGTTTTTATTTCATGGCTAGCGTTAGAAATAATTTCATTTTTAATTTTATTTGTAATATATCTTTCTGTATCATCATTAAATGAAATTAACATAAAATATTGATCACTAGTTTTCTGTAAATCAGAAACAATATTTAACGGCGTTATCAATACCTTATAATGCTTTTCATCAATATCAATATTAACTGAAAGAGAATTTTTAGCCTTTGGTTTTAAAATAATTTTATCTATTAAATTTATTAAAATTGGATCTCGGGTTATTTCAGAAAACAATCTTCCATTTTCTATACGACCAAATATTTTTTTAGCTTCTTTATTATATGAATCAATAATTTTAGTATTATCAATTAAAATAAGTGGTTGTTCATAAGCGTCTACTAAAGCTAGTAAATTTTTATACTTGTTATTAAGAAGTATTAGCTTATCCGCATGGGATTTTAAAACATTTATTACAAGTTTTGCTGTATGAAATATAAGATTGTTTTCTATATTAGGTAAAATTGGGATAATATGGTTTTTTGTATTATCTAATGCATCTATATTAACAGTCTCAATCCAAGAATTAAATTTTTTCCAATCTCTGTATACTAGAAAAATAAATAGGGCATAAAATACTAATATAACTGCAAAAATTATTACAAAATATACTAGCTCAATATCTTGGATAGTTTTGATTACTAAAAATAATATTACAGTAGGAATAAGAGACAAAATAAAAACGTGCAACAAATGCTTAAAATACATATTCAACACCTACCATACTCAAAGAATGTAAGACAATTGATAAAACTGTCCAGAAATTTTACAATTATATTAATCTTTATTATTAGCTTTTTGTAAAATTAAAAGTGCGGGAATTGCTAATAGGGTCGTTAAAATAAAAAAGCAAACCCAATCTATATGTTCTAAGTTATAAAAAGAAAACAAACCGTTCCATCCAATTCCTTCCACCATCCATCCTGCAGGAGCTGATAATTGTGTCCTAGATAAAGCCATAAAAGACGTCAAAAGAGCAAATTGTGTAGCTATATATCTAGAATCCACAAGCTTTGATAAATATGCAAGAAAAGCAGCCGTTCCAATTCCTCCTGCTAAATTTTCTATCGAAATTGTTAGCATTAAAACATTTGTATTTACTCCTACAACTCCTTGAATAGCAAAAAATAAATTAGAAAACATTTGGAGAAAGCCTCCAATAAATAATACAGACACAATATTATATTTTGCTACTAACATCCCTCCTATAAACAGTCCTATTAGAGTTGCAGCAAGACCTATTACTTTAACTATATTAGCGATCTGAATTTTTGAAAAACCTATATCTAATAAAAATGGCGTGGTCATATTCCCAGCTAAAGCATCCCCTAATTTATATATTGCTATAAAGATTAATATCCATATCCAAGATTGTCTTTGTGAAAATTCAATAAATGGATCTAAGACAGCCGTTTTAATCCATTTAATAACTCTATCAAAATATCCAATGTCTTTTTCTTTGCTTTCCATTATTTTATTATTAGCGGGTAAAAATATTAAAATTATTGGCCCTAACAAAAAGCATAAAGACATAATAATAAAGGCGGCATTCCATGACATATATTCTGCTAAATAAAGAGCTCCTGCCCCAGCTACAATAAGAGCGATTCTATATCCTAATACATATGTAGCGATACCCGCTGCTAATTCTTTTTCGGAATGCAATTCTATTCTATAAGCATCCAAAGCTATATCCTGTGTTGCAGAAATAAAAGCTGCGCTACATACAAGAACAGCTAATAGATATAAGTCTTCTAATGGATTGATAGTAGCAATTATAAAAAATATTAAAAAAAGAATAATTTGCGTTATTAATAACCAGCTTCTTCTTTTTCCTAATAAATTATTTAAAAAAGGAATTTTTATAGTGTCTATTAAAGGAGACCATAAAAATTTAAGAGCATAAGGTGTTCCTGCCAAAGCAAATAATCCTATAGAAGTTAAACTTAACCCCGAATCCATAAGCCTTGCAGACATGGTTGCTCCAATTAGAGGCAAAGGCAACCCTGCACAAAAACCTAATGGAATAAATGCTAAAATATTATATTTGTTATATGGTCCTAATTTAGTTAGAACTAATTTATATATACGGTTCATTAAATATACTTTATATAAATCGAATTTAATTAAAAGTATTATAAAGATTTAAAAATGCGTTTCTTTGGTCTCGGTGCAAAAGTAATGGAGAAAGTAGGTGTTTCCACACAACTACTTGCAGGTGGAGATATATACCCAGCACTTGAATTAGGTACTATAGATTCTACAGAATTTGCAATGCCAGCGATTGATTTAGAATTAGGCTTTTATCAAATTGCAAAACATTATTATTTTCCAGGATGGCATCAACAATCCACATTTATGGAACTAATGATTAATCTTGAAAAATGGAATTCATTATCAGAAACACAGCAAGCTCAGATTAATGCCGTTTGTGGTGATAATATGCGTCATGCTATTTCTGAAGGAGAAGCTATTCAGGGTCCTGCACTTAAAACTCTTCAAGAAAAGGGGGTAACTCTTCACACCTGGTCTCCTGAAATGCTTTCAGTTTTTGAGAAAGGTTGGAATGAAGTTGTTACAGAACTTGTTGAATCAGATGAAGACTTTGCAAAAGTATGGGCTTCGCTTAGCAAGTTCAGAACTGATTATAAAGTTTGGAAAGAGCTTGGTTATATAAAATAAACCATAGGCTTATAATTAAGGCTGGGTTTAAACTTCTAACCCAGCCTTATTTTTAACAAACGCCTTTAATTCATTTTCAGGCCTTCCTCCGTAATGTGAAATAATTTCTGATGAACACGCAGCACCAAGCATTCCTGCTTTTACCAAATCATAATTTTTTGAAACCCCTGCTAAAAAACCAGCAGCAAAAAAATCGCCGGCTCCGGTAGTATCAACGACATTTGTAGGAAACGCTTCTATTTCATGCGCGATACTTTTTTCTACTATAATAGCTCCATGTTCTCCCTTGGTAACTATTCCTATTTCTACCTCGCTCTTAAGCATATTAATTGCATCATCTAATGAATTAGTTTCATATAAAGCTTTTACTTCGCCTTCATTGCAAAATAATATGTCTACATTGTTTTGTACAAATGCTCTCATTTTAGACTTATGCCTTTCAACACAAAAAGCATCGGATAAGGTAAAAGAAACTTTAGTATTATGTTTCTTTGCAAATTCTGCTGCTGTAATAAAAGCTTCTTGAGCTTCTGGAGGATCAAACAAATATCCCTCTAAATAAATTATTTTTGCAGCTTCTATCTCATCTTCATTAATATCTTCAACTTTTAATTTACTTGAAGAGCCTAAAAATGTAGCCATAGTTCTTTCAGCATCAGAAGTAACCAGAATTAAACATCTTGCTGAAGACTCCCCTGTATCTAAAGGGGAAGTGTTAAAAATAATTTCAGATTTCGTTAAATCTGAGTAAAAAATATTACCAAGTTCATCATTTGAGCGTTTTCCTATAAACGCACTTCTACAACCTAATTGTGCCAATCCATAAATTGTATTAGCAGCAGACCCTCCTGACATTTGTATTTTATTTTTCATAGAAGAATAAATATTACTGGAGGCTTCTTCATCTACAAGAGTCATAGATCCTTTATTAAGATTATGCTGCAATAAAAAAGCATCATCTGCATCCGCTAAAACGTCAATTATTGCATTTCCTATACCTAAAACATCAATAGTTTTTTCTAAGGCCATTATATTCCTTTTTAATTTAATTATTAATAAATATATTTATAGTTATATAGAAGATAGAATATTTGTAAAAAATAAAGGAGTAAAAAATGGCATTATCAGAAGAAAATTTATGGAAAAAAAGTGCGACAGAAGTTGTATCTATGTTAAAGAGAAAAGAAATATCTCCTGATGAAGCCCTCGATGCAAATCTAAAGAGAATAAAAGAGACTCACAGCAGCATAAATGCAGTAGTTACGCTATGTGAGAAAAGAGCTCGCCATCAAATAAAAAACCTTGATACTTCAAGAAAAGATCAACCTGGCTATCTCTATGGATTACCAATAGTAATTAAAGATTTAACTGAAGTTAAAGATGTAAAAACAACCTATGGCTCTAAAGTCTTTGAAGACTATATTCCTAGCGCTTCAGATTTTCTTGTTGAAAGAATAGAAAAAATGGGGGGAGTTATAATAGGCAAAACAAACACTCCTGAATTTGGCGCAGGGTCGCAAACATTTAATGAAGTATTTGGATATACAAAAAATCCGTGGAATATAAAATATACATCTGGTGGCTCTTCTGGGGGTACGGCTGCAGCGTTGGCTGCAGGCGCCGCATGGCTAGGAACAGGCTCAGATTTAGGGGGGTCTTTAAGAAACCCTGCTAGCTTTTGTGGTGTTGTTGGATTTAGAACGACTCCCGGAACAATTGCACGTGGACCTCAAAATTTGCCTTTTAATGATCTTTCTGTGGATGGTCCTATGGCAAGAACAGTTAAAGATATTGCCTTATTTTTAGATACAATTACTGAGGTGGATTATAGAGACCCTCTATCTAGTGTGCCTTTAGGTAAGCCCTATCAAAATTTTATAAATGAAGAAAAACATAAGTATAATATTGGTATTTCAGATGACTTTGGAGTTCTAGCTTGTGCGCCTGAGGTTAGAGAGGCTGTAAACCATGCAGAAAAAATATTATTAGAAATGGGTCATAACGTTGAACGTGTTTCTCCTGATTTATCCAAATCAGAAAGTACATTTCAAGTATTACGCGCGCACCTACTCGCCACAGATAAAAGAGAATTATATGAAAAACATAAAAATATTCTGAAAGAAGATCTAAGGCT
>CETU01062718.1_pt1 | contig 20513 bp, 15 predicted proteins | sample 356531 | NCBI WGS metagenome assembly CETU01 (sample SAMEA2623488, study PRJEB7988) | marine metagenome | isolation source: saline water (ENVO:00002010), including
TCATTAAGTGATTCTTTGTCAACGGTCACAGAAGGTGTTAAATCTGTTACCGAGGGTGTATCGGAGTCAAGTAGTAGTGATAAGGGTGATGGAAAATATTTACTAGAATTATTATTATGGTCTATATTTGTGCTACTTATTTTGTTAAATGGTGTATTATATATATTTAACGTTGATGTAATAACCAGTATTAAAAACTTATTTGGTAACATTCCAGAGGTTGAAATAGTAGTAGATACAGATGGTGTTAAAAAAGTTAAAAAGGTGCAACCTAAGGAAGTATATCATATACCTGATAATTTGTATGATTACGAAACCGCGAAAGCTATATGTAAAGCACGTGGTTCGAGACTAGCAACATATCAAGAACTTAGTGATGCGTATGATAAAGGTGCCGATTGGTGTGGATATGGATGGTCAGAAGGTCAAATGGCATTATTTCCTACACAATTAGAAAAATGGGAAAAATTACAAGACATAGAAGGTCATGAAAATGATTGTGGGCGTCCTGGAATAAATGGAGGTTATATTGCAAATCCAGATATTAGGTATGGTATTAATTGTTATGGCTACAAACATAATATTACACCGAAAGAAGCACAATTAATGGCAGATACACCATTATATCCTAGGACGAAAAAAGAGATAGAGTTCAATAAGAAAGTAGATTATTGGAAAACAAAAATACCAGATATATTATTAGCTCCATTTAATCATGAAAATTGGAGTATATTTTAAACATAATAAAGAATTATTAATATTAATTATTATGTTTAAGAAACTGTTATTATTGTGTTTGTATCTAAATATGAACAATATAAATTCATTAACAAATGATAATTTTATTTTTCATATCATTGATAACGACATTAAAAATATATCAATGAACAAACAAAAAAACTTCTCTAGAAAATTAATAAATAAAAATATAGCATTTCCGTTTATAAAGGCTCCTTCTAAAAATAACAATAACAGAGCAAAAAAACGTGAAAGTTTAAGAAATGGCACACGGAAAAAAAGGAATAATCTTCAATATAATTTAAATTATATTCCACTCAATAAAACAAAATATTAATAATTTCTTTTTATTTTACTAGTTCTTTGTTTAGTTCCTTTTTTAAAGTTGAGTTTTAGCCTTTTACGTGATTTGTTTTTAGGCTTTGTTTCTGCTAAACTTACTAATTTATTATATAAACTATCTTCAATAACAGCATCACTATTTTCTTTTCGTGATGGATTCATTTTTTCCTGAATATATAATAATCCGGTAGGAACAGCCAAATCATTAAATAATGAACTAACTTTATTGTCTATTATTTTATTATTATTTAATGTTACAAAAGCTGGATTATTAGAATTTAATAATAAATTATTAATCTTAAATCCACCACAAATAGTTTCATTATTATTATTTGATATGATTAAATCATTAATTCCAAGTGACATATATAATATAGTTCTAATTTTTAGTTTTTATAACTACGTTTTATTTCATTTGAATATTTACTTTCTCTCGATGTCTTAATTACGTTCATAATAGTATTTATATCGTCTTCATTTGAAATACATTTTTCTAAACATTCTTTTACATAAGATAATGTTAGATTAGACGTCTGTTTGGTTTTTGTGAATTTAAGAGCACCGTCATTTATTTGTATTGTAGTCGTGTTTAAATTTTCTTGTTCGACAAAATTTAATATATTGTCGCTAATCTGAGAACGTTCTGCTTTTAAATCTTTTAGATTTTCACTTAATGTTTTAATATTGTTATCAATAGTAACCCATTGCTTTATATTATTTTGAAATTCTTCCATTATATGGTATAATTCAAAATAATATTTATATTTTTTAACTTATTATATTTAGAGTTTTAATGTTTTCTTAATTTTTTTAGGAATAATAGATTTGTTCTTGCGTGATTTATTCATAAAAAATTGCTGAAGGCTAAGAAGACCTAATGGAAGAAGTGCATTAGCCATCGAACTACCACCCTTCATCGATTTTCTTTTCACACGTCTTGTTTTTCTCTTACCGGCCTTAGATTTTCTCTTTCCTGTCTTGTAACGTCTTTTACGACCACCCATTTGACTTAACAATCCTAAATCACCTGCCATTATAATATAATGTTAGAAAATATCACAATATACGAAAATTCGATTTATTACGAAGCAATAAAATAAAAATTCCTAAATGAAGTAAAAAACTTACAATAACAAATATAAGGGACAAATATATATACGGATATAATTCTATTAGTATCATATCAATTAAAGGAGTCATTAAATTTTTTAATTCAGATTTAACATCATGACGTCTTAATATTTCTAAACATTGATCTATCAAAGCTTCTTTCATATTAATATAATCAACAAAAATATTATTTTACTTTAATGCGTGTTAATAATAGCTATATTATCTATTAGACTTTTAATGGATATATATAAACCTTCGAAAGAGTTTGATTTTAATTTATTTACTTTAGACAATCCTCAACCAGTCCAAGGAGGTTCTTATTTTACAAGAATTGTAAATAAACAAGATAAACCATTTTACATACAGTTACCAAAATGTACAACAAAACAAGGAATCGTTAAAACAAACAGAGGATTATATTGTGACCTAATGTATAATAAAAATCTGTGTGATGATTTAATAGAATGGATATTAGCTTTAGAAAAATATCTTCAAAGAAAAATAAATGATAAAAAAGAAATATGGTTCACATCTGAAATAACCGAAGATGATATAGAGAGTATGATGTCTCCTGTGTATAGATTATATAAATCAGGTAAAAATTTGTTAATTAGAACTTTTTTAGATTTAGATAAAACAACAAATACTGGAAAATGTATGGTTTACAATGAAGATGAAATTAAATTATCTGTTGACAGCATCACAAACACAGTCAATATAATTCCTCTTATTAAGATTGAAGGTATTAAATTTACTAGTAAAAGCTTTGATATAGAAATTAAATTAGTTCAATCAATGATACTAAATAAAGAACCTGAACTCATGCAAACATGTATGATTAAGAAAGATAATATACCTAATGATAACAATAAGGTTAAAACAGATGAAAATATTATACATACTGTTCAGTCACAACATGACGAAGGTGTAACACAGAACAAAGTCATTAAAGAACAACCAGATGAAGAACCTAGTGAAGAAAATAGTGAAGAAGCTGATGAAGAATCTCATGAAGAACCTAGTGAAGAATCTAGTGAAGAACTTCATGAAGAACCTAGTGAAGAACCTGATAAAGAATTTAATGAAGAAACTGATACACAAGTTGTAGGAAATAATGTTATAACAAGTGAAGTTAATCAAGACAATAGTGATTTACATGAAAAGGATAGTATTAAGGATACTATTAAGCATTCTGATAGTATTAAGGATACTGATGATAAAAGTATATTAGACTATGAAGAAAGTGATAGTTTAGTAAAATCCGATACAGGTTTAGAAGAAATTAATATTAATCCAGATGGAGATGATTTTATTTCGATTCGAAATCCTAAGGAAATATATGAAGAAATATATAAAGTTGCTCGTAATAAAGCAAAAAAAATGAGAGCAGCTTCAATAGAAGCTTTTCTAGAAGCAAAAAGAATAAAATCACAATATGTTTTGGATGATATTGAAGATTCTGATTCGGAAGATTATACGGATGATGAAGTTAATGGTTTTTAGCAAAAAGTATATAAATTATAAAAATTTTTTATTTTTTAATTTATATAATGAAGTTGTTCAAAAATCTCAAGAAATTCATAAAAACAAATCACGTAATTGCTGTTTTAGGATTATTAGTTCTATTAGTTGCAATTGGTCAATTTTCCACCAGAAAATCGAATGTTACTGATAACATGAATGGTGGTGTTACCCCCCCTCCGTTAAGTCCGGGCGTTGTTCCTCAGGCCGTTGATGAAGTCCAATATTCGCCTGTTCAAAGTAATAACGTTGAAGAGAAAAAGGGTACTCCGGTAGACACAATCTCCCCTAATGAATTACTACCCAAATCATCGAACGAATCTTCGTTACAAGGTGCTGGTGGTGATTTAACCAATGTTAATATGTTAAAATCGGGCCACCACATCGGCATTGATACTGTTGGTGGTTCGCGTGGTAATGCTAATTTACAGCTCCGTGCTGACCCTTCTATTCAAAAAGTAGACGTCGGTCCTTGGTTACAGAGCACTCACGAGCAAGACACAACAGGATTACGGGTTCAATAAATATAAAACACACTTTCGTTAAAATGTTGATTTAATATATATGAAGATCAACATTTTAGGTTATATTTTAATAGCATTTGTATTGGTAATTGCTTATAAAATGATACAAGAATCAGAATATTTGAATTTAAAATGTATCATATCAGATGTTGATGGAAAACGATATTGTGTCCGTGATAGAAGTAAATTAAAATTAGCTGCTAATTTGTTGGCAAATATAAATACCAAAATGAATACCCTAGTGGAACATGTAAAAGAAAAATACCCAGATAGAGAGAATGTAAAGAGATTAGTGAAAGGATATAATCCAAAAAAAATTAGTGAAACACTACCTACAAGTGAGTATACAGCATATAGTGAAAATAAAGGAGAGAAAATAGCATTTTGTTTAAATACTGAAAAAAGAAATGGTAAATTAATAGACGAAAATACATTAATGTTTGTAGCTACCCACGAATTATCACACGTTGCCACTAAAAGCATAGGTCATACAGAAGAGTTTTGGAATAATTTTAAGTTTCTTCTAAAAGAAGCAGATGAAATAGGAGTATATAAACCCGAGGATTATAAAAAAAATAGTCGTAGATATTGTGGTACGGATATTGTCGATAATCCTTATTATGATTTATAAATAAAATTGAATAACTTATACAAATATATTTTAAAAATAAAAATATATTTGTTAATTATGAGTTATTTGAATAACATAGTTCATGAAACACATCCTGTATTATTTGCGTCACAACTATACGCAGAAGTCTTAAATAGTACAAGTATTTCAAATCATATTAAAAATGTTATCGGAAATCATAGTGATTATACAATCGTTCCATATTGTTATTTTCACAATTCTTTTATGGATTATGAGGTAAGAGGAAAAAAAAAATTTAAAGATGATTTAGAAAAAATCAATTATAGTATTGAAAATATTGAATTAAATAATACAAAGAATATTAGAAAGTATATTGTTCCTGTTTATAAAACACAAATTCCAGAAACAGAAAGAAAATATTTATGTGGGATGATTGGTGTTCCTATTCCAAATTATGATGACCCAGATGCTAATCAAGATCATTATGTGTGTTTTATATACGAAAAAGATAAAAAGGAATTACATTATTTCGATTCATCGATTACAAAAAGTTATGAGAACACAGAAACTTACAAAATATTATCACTAACATTTAATCCAAAAACAATAGTAGTTAACAATAGCACTTTTGAATCACAAGGAGGTGTATCAGAATCGGAATATAATTATATAGCACAAAACATATTTTGTCATACATGGTCATTATGGTTTCTTTATCATTTTGCGGTTAATAATAAAACGATGCGTCAAATTGACCAAATGTGTTGCAAATCAAAAGGAGATGATTATGATAAGTATAATTTAATTAAAATTAAAAAATTTATATATGAAATATTGTTGGTCAAACTTAAATTAGAAAAAATGTATAAAAACATTAAATTCAAAAATGCATTTAGATATATAATTATGGACGATGAACAATCAAGTATTAAAGAGATTATAAAAGCATATAATTAAGCTTTGATTACATTCCAAACTTGAACACTAAACTCTTCTTCTGTTTCCATAGGTAATATACTACTAATAACCCATTTACTATCTAGAACAGGAAAGAAGGTGTCACAATCATAGTTATTATTAATAAAAGTAATAATACACTGACCACATAAATCCTTATCAATAAATTGTTTATATATTTCAGCTCCACCGATTACCCAAACATCATCATAATTTTTGTTTTCACAGAACACATTTACATCTTCGATACTTTTAAAAGATTTAACTATATTATTATCATGTGTTTCATCTAATGTTATAGAAGTAGTCAAAACTAAATTATCACGGTCAGGTAAATATTTTTTTAAACTAATCCATGTTTTTTTTCCCATAATAACAGCATTATTTTTATTACCCTTAGTTAATTTAGAAAAAAAATTTAAATCTTCCTTTATTTTCCAAGGCAATTCACCATCTTTACCAATACCTCTCTGATTACACATAGCACATATTATTTTATAAATCATAATCAATAAAATAATTTATAATATACTTTTATATACAAATGACACAAATATATAAAGTAGCACATCTAAAAAATAACGAAATTATAAATTTATATGTTTTTATTGGAAATAAATTACAAGGTGCTGAATACGATAAAGAATACTTAAATAAACTTTTCAAAGAAAATCCAAAAGATACTACATTTTCAAGTATATTTGATGCCGATTATCTGGAAAACAATATTGGAAAAGAAACCAATGTTGAATTTATAAATGAAACTATAAATAATGATGATACAATAGAAACAATAAAAAAAAAAATATTGTTGGCAACAAATGTAAATTTTTCATTTTATGAAATGTATTTATTTATAAAACAAAATACACGTTTGAATGCAAATAATGTCTATCAAAATTTAACACAAAATAATAAATTAGAGTTAACTAAAATAAGATTAACAGAATTTCTACACAATATTAATAAAACAAATTTATTAGAAACACTACATGATAAAGAAGGATATTCCTTCAATGATATTATGGATTTAAAAATAAATGATAGAGAGTTCTTTGTAAATAAATCCATAAGTCATAAATTTGTATTAAAAGATACAAAATTTCCTCATTTTGTAAATCCATACGACGTTACTGAATATGATGATTTTTTGGATCAAAACGCCAACAATATCGTTACTACTACAAATAATAATTTATTAATGAATTTCGGTTCTTTTGATAATACAATTTATATGTGTATTGCTGATGATGTATTAGAATATGTAATTGAAAATAATTTGTCTGAGTTATCAACCATTAAAATATATTATCCATTTTTATTTGATAAAAATATAAAATCTCAAAATATGCTTACAAAAAATAAGGAAGAGTTTTTAATTGACACTAATAATATGATAACTGAAAAATTTAAACAGTCAATATATAATTTAGAGTATTTAAACGAAATATATTCAACAAACAAAACAAATCTATCATATTTGGAAAAAGGAATTAAATCGATTAAATTTGTAATTCATCCAGATAGTTCTTTTAAATTACCATTAGATGTTGTTTTCAAATTAGTAAATACTACGAAACAAATTCCATTAATTAAATATAATCCTGGAAAAAAACAAGAAAAAATGTATCGTTTATATTCTAACAAATTGGCAACAAATGGAAAAAAAATTCCTTATTTAGATAAGTTTAAAATATTTAGATTAATTAAAAATATAGGTACATCTAAATGTGTATCATTATATATTGAATATTTATTTGAAAATAATAACATACCTGTTATTTGTGAATTTATTGCAAATGGTGATATAATAATTAATATAGAATTTGATAGTCCTTATGATAATATTGATAAAATAATAAAAGAATCCGTTAACTCAGTTATCGATAAAATAAAAGAATATATATTACAGAGTGGGTATAGAATTAATAATTTTGAATCCATCGAAGACTCAAATATTGAAATAATTGACCTAGAATATTTTTATAAATTAAATATTAAAAAAGTTATTGATTTGAAAAAAATAATGCATTGTGTGTCTAGTGTATTTAGAGTTTCTAAGTTTGATGTCTCTCAAGGAGCCGAAATGAGATATAAAAGAGTTGAAAATTATAATGAAATGGATGACCAAGAAGCATTGATTAGCGATTTAATAAATCAAGGTAAAAATGGAGATGAAATTGTTGAAATATTACAAAATAATTTTAGTTTGAAACAAAGCGAAGCATTGGATAAATTAAATTCGGTTATTTCATCTTTACAGGCGGTCCAAAATGCATTTTCAAGTAGTAAGATTAAAACAAAACCAAGTCCTGGTTTTAAAACCCTCATAGAAAAGGATACATATAACAATATAAGTATAAGTGTAATCGGAATAGATAATATAAATTATATTAGAACAATAAGTAAATATATAGATGTATTAATAAATATATCGCAGAATTCTGATTTGGTTAATAAATGTAAAAAAATACAGGATGAAGACGATGCCGTAATAGTAGAGGATATTGTAAATGAAGAATTAGAAACAAGACCTGATATAGTAAATAACGAATTAATATTTACTAATATAGATGATAATAGAGAGACAGAATTAGATGAAGATTTATTTTTTGGCGAAGAAGAAAGCGAAGAAGAAAGTGAAGAAGAAAGTGAAGAAGAAAAGGAAGAATTACCAGATGATTATGGTGGGGGTTCCAACAATGATAATAATTATGAAATAAATTTAGACAATATATCTCTCCGTGATTATTTTTCCAAAAGAATGAAATCAAGAGATAAAGATTTATTTGTTCTTGAAAATGAAGGTAATATAAATGCATACTCACGTTCTTGTAATACTGTTCATAGACGTCAGCCAGTTATATTAACTAATGAAGAAAAAGAACAAATTGATAAGGAACATCCTGATTCATATGAAACTGCTATCCAATATGGTAGTTCTCCAGACAAACAACACTGGTATATATGCCCACGTTATTGGAGTATTAAACACAATACTAGTTTAACAGAGGAAGAGGCTAAGTCTGGTAAATATGGTAATATTATTCCATTAGATGCAAAAAAAATTCCAAAAGGAGCAAATATTTATGAGTTTGATGAAAAACTATACCATCGCAATAAAGACGGAACTTATAAAAAACATTATCCAGGTTACTTACAACCAAATCCTAATAATAAAGGATTATGTGCTCCTTGTTGTTTTTCAAATGTTACTGGTAAACAACAAAAAGATAGACGCAATTTATGTAAAAAAAATGATGAATTAGAGCCAGAAAATACTGATAAAAAAACGAAAATAGACGAAGACTACATTAAAGGTCCTGAGAAATTTCCATTACAAGAAAATAGATATGGTTATTTACCACCTGCTGTTGAAACATTTTTAAAAACAGATAATAAGCTCTGTTATATTAGTAGTAATAATACAAATCTTAGATTAAATCATGAATGCATTTTACGTAAAGGTGTTGAAAATAATAAGACACAATCGTTTATTGCTTGTATATCAGATGTATTTTACAAAGAAAGCGATGATGATACAAAACTTACTATTGTAGAAATGAAAGAAAAATTAATAGAATCTCTTAACTATGACAAATTTATAAAATTGCAAAATGGTAATTTAATTCGGATATTTGATGATTCCACAAATAATGATATAACAGATGATTTTATGAAAAGTAAAATATATAATAAACTTAAATCAAATAGTCCAGAATCAAATATATATTTTAAAAAAGTAATAAGTGCTTATAATAATTTTATCTCTTACTTGAGAGATAATGAAGTATATATTGACCATACTTATTTGTGGGATTTAATTTGTATGGAAGATGGTTTTAAACACAAAGGATATAACATGGTTATATTAGAAATTATAGACGACGATATTACTGATAAAATAGATATTTTATGTCCTTCTAATACTTATTCTACAACTCTATTTAATAATCAAAAAGAAACATTTATATTATTAAAAAATAAGAATTACTTTGAACCAATTTATACTAGAAAAATAGATAAAGATTTTAAACAAACTGTAAAAATATTTGATAATCAATCCCTTCCAAATATAAAAGAAACTTTCGAACTAATAAAAAATTCATATAAGAATTGTGAAGGATTATCTAGTATGCCAAATATTTATAAATTTAAAAAAAATATAATGTTGAATAAACTAGTTGATAAATTGAGAATTAAATCATTTCAAATAACAAAATTTATATTTAATTATAATGGTAAGGTTATTGCGGTTGAGGCTAGTAAAGATAATAAAAAAGGCATTATTCCCTGTTTTCCATCTGCACCCGTTATTAATTTAGATGATATAGAATATATATGGATATATGATTTAACAGGTTATTCATATTCTAACACATTAGAGTTCTTAAAATATGTTAATAATAAAATACAAGATTTGCATACAAAAACTAATATTAAAGTAGTAGAAGACGAAATGATAATTGGTGTTATAACAGATACAAATCAATTTATCCCGATTAATCCTCCTGAACCAAATTTTGATGATGATTTAAAAACAATTTCATCGTCTAATTATTTAGAAGTAGATAAGACAGTTTTCACCGACGATAATATAGATGTTGAACGTATTAATTATATTAAACGAATTAAATTAGAAAGTGGATTTTATAAAATTTTTCGCAATATAATACGTTCTATGTTAGGCGAATACGAAAATTCTGAAACACGAACAAAAATACAGGAAATTATTAATTCAAAAGATTATTATTATGTTGATAAAATAGAACGTATAAAGACATTATTAATTAAGATGGCAAGTGATTATTTTGAATTTACTGATATGGATGATAAATTATTATTAGATATTGACGATGTTAAAAACTGTTATAAGAGAGATATCAATGACGAAGATGAACACTTTTACTGTTTTGTGGATGATAATAATGAACAACATATGATGTTACCTAACACTAGTATAGTTAATAGTGAAAGTAATAAAAACAACAAAGAAGTATATTTTGGGAAAATATCAGATGAACTTGTTCGTTATAATAGAATAAAATCATTTATATTTGAACCAAAATCATTTATTACTTTATCGAATATCGATTATAATCTACATGATAATGAAATTATTTTACTAGAATCCTTATTATCAAACGAATATTTCGAAGATATTAGAGAAACTCAATCTAATAAATATGTAACTAAAAATACATTTGATACAACACAGCCCATACAAAGTCAAAAATATTCAAATGAAGTAAATAGCGTTTCTATTAATAATGATGAAAATGATTGTGAATTAAAACCTTCTATAAAATTACACGGGCGTTGGTTCAAAAATTTTCCGAAAGATAGTCGATATATTGAATATACTGAAGATTCACCAACATGTGCATTTAAATTATTAATTAAATTATTAGGTATGGTAGACAATACATTATCTCTAATAACGGAAAAAGATGTAAAAGATATATTAAGTGATAATTATAACGAACTAAGTAAAAAATATTTAGAATCTATTTTAAATATATTATCTGAACAGGGAAAGAAAAAATATGTAAATACATTACGAAACAAAACTATAACATTTGATGATATGGTAAATAATAAAGATTATTATATAAGCAACTTAGATATATTGATATTAACAAATCATTTTAAAATACCACTTGTTTTATTTTCAGATGCAAATTTACAAGAATGTGTAAAAGTGAAAAATAAATCTAAAAAAATATACGTAAGTGATGAAAAGACCGAATATTATTTCATTTATTTTGAACAAGTTAAAATGAAACCAATGTATAAATTAGTAATATTAGACGGTAGTAAATTAAAAATTCCCTTATCACGATTAACGCAATCATTTAAAAATGAAATTACTGGAAATATAAAACCTGATATATTTAATGTAATGTTTGAAAAATATAAACAAACAAAAAGGAAGGTGAAAACCCCAGCTTCTGTTAAAAAAACAGATAAAAAAACTGTATTAAAATAAATTGATATAAAATATCAACAATATATTATATCAATAAAATGAATAATTACATCAAATATAATTATAATGAAATTGGAGATTTAAATAAAACAAAAGTCTGGAGTAGAACACCAATTGAAATAAAAGAACGATCGGATAAAAAAAACCAAAAGTATATTCTTCATGCCACAGGAGATTGTGATTTAAATGGACGAACATATATTGCTCTTCCTATAAATTGTCACCATAATGATTCAGAAATTAAAAAAAAATATAATTTAATGTAATTATTTAGAATTATTAGAGTTACTTAGATATCCATTATACATATTTGTTTGTGTTTCATCTTCTTCATCTTCTTCTTCATCATTGTCAGATGATTCCTCTTGTGATAATGTTTCATTATCCGATTCTTCTATACTTTCATCTTGTGGGTCATTTACAGAATTAGTATTTTCATCGTTTTGATTTTCTATAAATATAATTTTATTTGTAGGAACTAATGTATTTGTAGGAACTAATGTATTTGTAGGAACTAATGTATTTGTAGCATTACGTAAATTATGTTTATACAAATTATTTCTATTCAAAATGTTCGTATTAACAATATTAACATTAAATGAACTAACATTGCAATAATCAGCTATTAAAATATTTATTTTATTGGTAAAATTATTATTTAATTTAGTTATTAGTTTATAAAACAATGTATGTTTGTATATTACATTATCCATTTTCCATGTAAAGAATTTATCCAAATCATATGTATATTGTTGACGTTTATATTTTTTATCTCTCTTATTTCTCCTAATTAAAGAATTTTTACTTTTTCGAGTGTTTTGTCTATTTACAATAGCATATGAACTTTCTTTATTCACAGTATCTATAAATTTATACACCCTAATATAATTAATATTGGTTTTACCAAATATAAAAACACTATTTACATCATAATTATACTTTTTAATTATTATTTTTCTACCAAAACTAGGATTGTTTTTTTTAAATTTTGAAAGTTCATGTTTAATATTTAATTTTGAATATCTTCGTAGTGACGATATTAAAGAAAATTCATATGTTAAATAATCATTTAACAAAAAGGAAAATGCATCTACTAATTTTTTCTTAGGAAAATCTTTATCGATAGAATTAAAGCTATAATTATCATTAAATTCAACAATCATTTTGATTATATATTTGTATTTTTGTAACATAGTTGCATTATTTATAAATGATTTTATAGCTTCTTCGCGTATTAATGTTTCATTTTTAATAGTATAGCTAAGCAAATTAAAATTATTTAAAAAATATTGATGAAAAAACTGAGGCATAATAAAGTTTGAATTTTTAATTTTGAAATAAATACTATATAATTCACTACAGGTAAATACTACATTTGTATATGGATTTTTAATATGATGTGGTTCTGCAAAGAATCCAGGTGAATATGTTAATGCAGTGTTTGTTATTTGAATTATATCTGAAATCCGAAATGTGTATGTAGTTCTGGCCAAATCAATATAGATATTAATGACTGAATCATTAGAAAAATCACTAATATCATTTAAACATAAATCAGAACTATTATTGTCAAATTTAATAGATTTTTTTATTTTATATTTTCTAGCAACACGACATAATAAATTATATATTTTTTGAGATTTATAAAATATATTTAAGTAATAATCTTTACGTTCATCATTCAAAAAATATGATTGTAATACTTGTTTTTTCAAAGTATTATATTTATGAGTTATATAATCTAGTAATTTAGAATCATAAACTTTCTTATTATCAAATTGTTGTAAAAAAAAATATTCATAGTAATTATTATTATGAATTATTTTTTTATTATCTTCAATAATAATATTATTTAAAAATTTAGATAAAATAATTGTGAAACTATTCATGATAATATAATATAATAGAGTTATTTTATATTATTTATTTTAATTACTAAAATCCTGGATCGTAATCATTATCGTCGCCAATATCTCCTCCACTAATGATTTGTGTATTATTTTGTATTGATATTTTTGAAATTGAGCATGGGTCATCGCTCTGCATAACATCACCAAATCCTTGATCTATAATAGAATCGGTATTTTCATCTTCCCATTTTTCTTCATTTAATTCAGTAAATTTATCCAAATCTAACATAACCTGGAAAGCACTTGTACCAAAATAACCTTCTTGACCACACATTACATTTGCTGATACACCGCGCATAATATCTAATTCCGAATGGCGTGCTGCTTTCAAAAACATTTCGGGAGTTTCTTCAAAAGATGCTTTGGCAATAGGACCAATATCATCATTATTAATACCATGTCTAAAGATTGAAACCATTTTATCATTACAAGTCATCCTATCACATAATACGCTGAGATGGTGGTAATTAATATAGGTACTGTCAAACTCAATTACCTCTGAAATTTCATCAAATATCGATTGGCGTGCTGCTTCAATACCTAATACTCTATATATTTCTTGAATGTCATTTGTAACAGTTCTAGTGCTATCAATATAATCAAGACTGAGTATATCTAGTAAATTCGTTCCTACTGTATCAAGAACCCATATGTCATTTCTCACATATTTTCCGTCTTGTTCCTTCACATTATCAGTTATTTTTCTAGGAATTACACGACTAATATTTTTAACACCTCTCAAAATAAGATTGTTTAACAATTGGTCTTGGAAATTTTGAATCAAATATATTTCATTTGATTGATCCAATGGACTATTATTCGTTTTATCTTTTATTTTATTCAATACACTATTAAGTCTAATTCTAAATATTAGGTTATCATCATTGTAATCGCTATATATACAATCAAGTTCTTCACCATATACATTTTTGATAGCAAAATTTATATCTTCCATTGTAATATTTTTATTGAGCATTTCTTCGATATTGAGGTCAATACGAATAATCCAATTAGATTTTTCTTTATCATCTGATTGTTGTTTATCACAACCATCAATCATACTTTCAAAATCTTTAAACTGTGTAATCATATTAACATCGTCCTGTATCAATGTATTCAAATCATCTGGGTCAAAACAAATCTTTACCGAATTAATTAGATTCTTCAATGAAGTATTTTCTAATTTATTCATAATTATTTGAGCATTTTCTTGCTCTTCTTCCTCATTAGGTAACATAAATACAGTACAAGATGGATTCTTTGGATTTTCTGATAGTGATAATATTTCCTCAATACGAGGAACACCACGTGTTACATTAGATTTACTAGCAACACCAGCAAAATGGAATGTATTCAAAGTCATCTGTGTTGTAGGTTCTCCAATACTTTGTGCAGCTATAATGCCGACCATCTCTCCAGGAGCAACAATTGACTTCTTATATTGCAGTATGATTTGTTCGATGAGTAATTCAAGAGCTGTTCTGTTGAATCGCTTTATCATAAGTAAATCTTTCGGTGTTAGATAATAATAATACATCACTTCAAACAGTTCTGTCGGATTAACATAATATAATGCTTTAATTTTATTAAAACCTTCATCAATAATGTCAAACGCTTCCATAGGTGTAATATCTACCATTGAATTAATATTTATGTTTTGTTGTCCCTTTACGTTGTTAATAATATGTTGAAAAGCAACCGGAATATTTACTGCTTTATTATCTCTCATTCTGAAAACATTTTTGACTATTTTCTCTCTGGAATCGATCATTTTTTCAATAAGATTTTTACATTTGTCATTTAATTTTTCTTTTTGTTTTTTCATACGTGTTAGCGTAGGTTTAGTATAAGCTGTATTAAATATATCTTTACTATTACCTGTAGGCATTTGGTAATGAGCATATATTTCTTCGATAGTCATGTTCACAAGAGGCAATACTTGGCCTTCTACGTGAACAGGATCAATACCATCGTCACCATATGTAAACTGAATGATTTTATTTTTGTTATTTCTTACAGTCATATCATATTCGACTTTCAGGTCTTCTAATCCCTTTACTAGACGCCGCTGAATGTAACCTGTCTGAGAAGTTTTTACTGCTGTATCAATAAGACCAACACGTCCACCCATTGCATGGAAGAATAGTTCTTCAGGTGTTAGACCTGATATAAACGAACTTTCAACGAATCCTCTTGCTTCAGGTGAGTCATCGAATTTATTAAAATGAGGCAAAGTTCGATTATCAAATCCATATGGAATACGTTTACCATCAACGTTTTGTTGTCCTAGACAAGAAATCATTTGTGAAATATTAAGTTGACTTCCCTTAGAACCGGCATTTACCATAATAAGGAAACGATTATCTATATTCAAACTGTTTCTACCAATTTTACCCGCGTCGTTTTCTACTTGTTTTAATATGTTGTTAATTTGTGTTTCTATTTCTTCATCATTAGTTTTACCTGTTTTATTTTCAAAAATACCGAGATGAGTTTGGTCAATAAGCGAATGAACATCCTTTTTCTTTGATGTAATTACTTGTGCAATTGATTCGTTCGTAGTGTCATCAGCAATCAAATCGCTAATACCTACACTATAAGCGCTTGTTTTCATATATTCGGTTACAATATTTTGAATATTGTCTATGAAATTGGCACATGAATTATTGCCAAAATCATTGCAAATTCTTTGTAGTAGTCCACGAGAATTATCACCAAATGTTCCTTTATCTAGTTGACCACGCATATATTTACCATTTTCAATTTCTAGAACCGAATTTGATGTTTTATAATCATCATTGTCACCATATTGAGATGTTTTATGTTTCAATGTAATAGGGGGCATTATTTGTGAAAGCAATTCAAAACTATTAATCGTATCTGTATTAGGCATTTTTGATACATCTACATTATTGTGTAGCATAAGAAGATTCATAGCCTCCCGATGTGTGAAATTAATATTTTCTCTTGTTAGACGATATGCTCCAAGTAGCGAATCTTGGAATATACCAACAATCGATTTATTATTTGCTGGACTAATAATTTGCCATTGAACCGCAGCCAAATTTCTAAGTTCAGACGCAGATTCAATATCTTGAGGCATATGCATATTCATCTCATCGCCATCAAAATCAGCGTTATATGGTTTTGTATCACCAACATTCATGCGAAATGTATCACCTTTTGGCATAATAACCGTTTTGTGACACATCATAGACATTCGATGAAGTGTTGGTTGTCGATTAAATAGGACAGGATCTCCATTCATCATATGACGATGGACAATATCTCCTATATTTAATTCAAGAGAATCGCGGTCAACGTATCTCAATGAAATATTATCACCATTTTTACGTTCCAGTATTTTAGCACCAGGATGAACATCTGGTCCATTTTTAACTAGTTTTTCCAAGAACGAAATATTTAATTTATTAACACGCACCGGATATGATAGGTTCATTGCAATTTTTTCTGGAACACCTAATTCTTGAATTGATAGATTTGGGTCGGGTGTAATTACTGAACGTGCTGAAAAATCAACACGCTTACCCATCAAATTTCCACGAATACGACCAACTTTTCCATTCAATCGGTCTTTAATAGATTTCAGTGGACGACCTGAACGTTGAGCATGAGCAGCTACTCCTGGAATTTTATTATCAACCAACGTTGATATATAATATTGCAATAATACAGTCCAATCATTGATTACTGCTGCATTTGCATTTGATTCTATTTTTTCTTGCAAAGTTTTATTTGTTTTAATTATATTAACAATAATGTGACTAATATCATCTTCACTTCTTTGCTGTGAATCATGTTTAATAGAAGGTCTTACTGCTGGTGGTGGAACTGCTAATACCTGACAAATCATCCATTCAGGTCTTGACCATATTGGACTGAAACCCATAAATGTTATGTCTTCGTCTGAAATACGTCTAAACTGTTTTAGAACAATTTCTGGAGTCATTATCATATTTAGTTTTTCTTCATCTTCACCAATGTCGTCCCATTCTGCAATCAATGTTGACAAACCCTCTTTCTTTAATTTAATGGGTTGTAGACAACCACAACCATCGTTAGTATCTTCACCACAACGTTTAATTTTACTAGCAATACTGAAAACATAATTCCATCTTTTTTCATTTGGAATATTAAGCAAATACTTATATTCTTCCTTATTAATTAATAGTTTACTACATTTAACACAGGTACAACGAACAATCTTCATAATAGTTGTAAGATATTGGATGTAAAATAATGGCCTAGCTAATTCAATATGACCAAAATAACCTGGACATTTAATATAATCTAGGCCATCGGTAGGACATATATATCCAGGTTCTAATACACCCATACGTGGATCAAACAAACCATTAATTACAGGCTTATTATTAATATAAGTATCTCTACTAGTAATTTCTGCTACTGAACTATTACGAATTTCATCGGGAGATAGAATACTAAACTGAATACCAATAATTTTAGAAGTTTCCTTATAATTAGAATCTTTCTTATTAAGCATCATCCTTCTTATATTACGTATATAATATTTAGATTGTTTTGAATCAATTTTTATCTAAATAAAAAAAAATTGAATGAAATAAATGATATAAATAATAATCAATACACTTTTTAATATGGCGAAAGATAATACATCGAAAAATCATAAATATCAAACTCGTTCTAAAGGAAAAGTTAAAGAAGAAGAATATAAGAATAACGAATCATCATCTGATGAGTCAGATTGGGAAACTGAGGATGAAGAAGTTGATATGAATGATATTAGAAAAATGATCGGGGACATATTTCCTTCCAAATATATGTCAAATCGCGTAATTGAAACAAAAAAATCAGAAAAAAAAAGTGATGATGATAAATCTAAAAAGGGAAAAGAAGATAAAAAAACAAAAATTACTAAACAAGAGAAAAAAAATAAAAAAAGTGAAGATAATAATTCAAAAAGGATAACCAATAAAATTAAGGAAAAAATAAATGAAAAATCTAAAGATAAAACGAAAAATAATAAGGATAAAAAGAAACGAAAGAAAGAAGAAAGTGAAAGTGAATGTGAATCAGAATATGAGTCCGATAGTGAAGAATATGAAACGGATGACGAAAGTGAAAGCGATAGTGATGATGAAGTAGAATTAAAACTATTTGACAAACAAATGGGTAAAGGTGGTGGTTTATTTAATATAATACTATCTATGGGCGAAATGGAGGATGAATCAGAAACAGAAAGTGAATCAGAAGAGGAAGAAAGTGAAGCAGAAGAAAGTGAAGAAGAAGAAGAAGAATCAGAAAATGAAGAAACAGAAAAATCTTCTAAATCAAAAAAAGAAAATAAAGATAGTATTACAGATGAAGAAGCATATAGTAAAATTAAATCAATGATAGATAATCTATCACCAAAAGATAAAAATAATAAAGAAATGAAAACAATTATTAAAGATTTCGAGAAACGTGAAAAGGAGTATTTGAAAAAAGAGAAAAAGAAAACACAGAAAATTCGTGATAAAAATACTGATAAATTTAAGAAAATTCTGAAAGAAAAAAATCTAATGAATGATAGTAAGTTCTTTAATGATAAATTGAGTGTCAAGCAGCAAGAATCTATTCTAACTGAACTTGAAGAAATTAAAAAACACACTGAAATTGATAAACCTTATCGTCTTGCCCTAATAGAATCTAATATTCCAATAACTTATAAGTCAATAGCTTATAAAAAAATTACAACTCTTAAATATATGGAGCAGGGCGGTGGAGAATATTACAAAATTAAAAATTGGGTAGATACATTTATGCACATTCCTTTTGGTGTTTATAAGAGTATTCCTTTGCAACTAACAGATGGTGTTGAAAAATGCCACAAGTTTATGGAGGATGCTAAAAATACGTTGGATAATGCTGTATTTGGTTTGAATGATGCTAAACTACAGATTATGCAAATGATTGGTCAATGGATTGCAAATCCTCAAGCTGTAGGTACAGCAATTGCTATTAAGGGACCAATGGGAACTGGTAAAACAACCCTTGTAAAAGAAGGAATTAGTAAGATTCTAGGAAGAGATTTTGCATTTATTGCGCTAGGTGGAGCAACAGATTCAAGCTTTCTAGAAGGACATTCCTATACATATGAAGGTTCTTCATGGGGGAAAATTATTGACATTTTAATTCAATCAAAATGTATGAATCCTGTAATCTATTTTGACGAACTGGATAAAGTTAGTGATACTCCTAAGGGTGAGGAAATTATTGGTATTTTAACTCATCTTACAGATACAACACAAAACAGTAAGTTTCATGATAAATATTTTTCAGAACTAGACTTTGATTTAAGTAGATGTCTATTTATATTTAGTTATAATGACGAAACCAAGATTAATCCAATTCTAAAGGATCGTATGTATCGTATTCAAACTAAGGGATATGATTTAAAAGAAAAAACAAAAATAGCACGTGATTATTTAATTCCTACTATTAAAAAAGAAGTTATGTTTGAAGAAGAAGATATTAAGATAAATGACGAAACCATTAAACATATTATTGAGAAATATACCGAACAAGAACAAGGTGTCCGTAATCTTAAAAGGTGTCTAGAAATTATTCATACAAAACTGAATTTGTATCGTCTTATGAAGCCAGAAAATAATTTGTTTGAAAAAGAGATGAAAATGAAAATCGAATTTCCCATTGAAGTTAACAATGAAATCGTTGATAAACTGATTAAATTAAATGAAGATACAGGTAGTTGGCGTAATATGTATATGTAATTGAATATAGAATCATAAAATATATAGAATCATAAAATATATAGAATCATA
>CETU01059573.1_pt1 | contig 20432 bp, 14 predicted proteins | sample 356531 | NCBI WGS metagenome assembly CETU01 (sample SAMEA2623488, study PRJEB7988) | marine metagenome | isolation source: saline water (ENVO:00002010), including
TATTGTATACTGGGTCTGTCTTACGAGGATATGCATGTATAGTTGCATAGTTATCTTTAGCACACTTAAATGATAATGCACCCTCTGCTATCTGTATTCTTTGTGATGGTCTTTCAACGTTATTCGCATTTGACGAAACATAAACGTAAGGTGTATAATCTCCACCACCAGTTATGACTGCATCAGTACCAACACCAACTAATGAGTATGGATAATCTCCACCAGCGATAACACCCTCAACAGCTATACCTTGATTAGGTACAAATTGATAAACATTAGCAGAGGTTGTAGGGCCTACGTTGACTGTAAACATAGTACCAGCAGCACCAATAATCTCTACTGGTTTATCATAGTAAGGGTCACTTGGTCTTGGGTAGAAGTGATTGGTTTGGAAACCATCTTGTTCACATTTGAATACTAAAGATCCATTTTTAAATTTGATAGACTCACCAGTTTGAAAACCATGTAATCTATCAACAGATACAGTCATGACACCTAATGCTGGTGTATAGTCTGCAAATCTTATGTTATACTTGACGATAGTTGAGATACCAGCATTGACTGTAATAGTCGTTCCAGCTACACCTGTGATTGGAACGGCAGTATTGTAAGTTGGATCTTTTGCTCTTGGATAGTATTTTGTAGAACTATTTCCGTCAGCAGTACATGAGAATCCTAATGAACCATCTCTAAACTTAATACTCTGTCCTACTGTTAAGTCATGAGTTCCAATACTCATTGTCATAACACCTACAGAGGGTGTGTAGTCCGCCCCAGACACTGTATAATCCAATCTAGTAGTAATACCAGCAAAGACTTCAAATGTATCGGTAGAAACGTTACTGATTGGTATCCACGAGTCACTTATAGGATCAGTCGATCTTGGATAATATTTGGTTGATGTAAATGCGTCTAATGAACACTTCCAACCTATAGATTCATCTGCTATTCTAACTTCATCACCATTTGAGAATCCATGACTAGGCATGGTCAAAGTCATGATACCCACAATAGGGTTATAATTTGCGGTTGTTATTGAGTGTTGTGTAGGGCCTGAAAGACCATGATTCGCAACAGTCAGCACCAAAGATCCAGTGCCAGGATTGTAGTCAGCGTTAGTGGGTGTTGTTGTTCCACCACCAACTATGGATATTGAGTTAGGTATGGTTTCGGAAGCTACGAATTGATGTTCATAGTCCCCACCAACTTTAATAGTTTTTGGATCAGAACTCACATATGTGTGTGCATAATCACCACCAGCAAATGTGGATGTTGCAGTAGAATTAAGCCAGACATGCGGATATGGCCCACCAGTCAGTAATGCGCCTTCTTCTGCACGAAGGAATTGGTGAGGATAATCTCCACCATATATCAATGCGCCAGGAAGAGCCTCCTCAAATCTATGAATATACTGATTTTTTACACGAGATATACCGACATCTACTTCAAGTGCAGTTCCAGAATAACCTACGATTGGAATAGAAGTATCGTATGCAGTTGATCTACTTCTTGGATAATAATGTTGATAAGCACCATTATCTAAAGCACATGTAAATGCAAGACCAGTTAGAATAACATCTTTACCTACTTTGTAGCCGTGAGGAGCAGCAGTAGTGACAGTTAGAACTCCAGTTATATTGTTATATGATGCAGTTCCGATATTTAAAGCGGGGTCATAGTCGCAAGTAAATGCGATGCCAGATAGAACGACACAATCATCTTCTGTAAGATTGTGATCTTTTCTTGTAGTAACAGTTGCAATACCAGATGACTCATCATACTCAACATGACCAACTTGTACAGCAGGGGCACTTGTGAATGTGACTGCAATACCAGTAGCCTGAATAAAGTCATCATTCTCTAATCCATGACCTTTGTATGGAATGAATGAACCAATACCAGATCCAACATTGGCAGTGTGAATACCAGTGGTAGTCATTGCAATACCAATATTGACATTGAAGTTAAGTGTACTTACTATACCAGTAACACCAAAATACTTTTGAGTGTCGGACGGAAATATAATATCTCCAACACCTGTGCTAAATGCGATACCAGATAACTTGACAACGCTTGAAGTTGTCAATCCATGAGCAGATGCAGAAGTAATAGTTGCAACACCAGAAAGAGAATCATATTCTAGTGCGTTTATATTTTTTGAATCACCATCTTTGTCACCAATAGCAGTAATTGTAGTAATACCAGTTGGAGGGTTTTGATTGATATGTTCAATATGTTTAGGAGTAAAGAATCCAGTTCCACCCTCTACGATACTGAAGTTTGTAATGATACCTGCTTCTGCTCTGTTTACAACACCACCACCGACATAGTTGTGTTCAAAACTTGATATACCAACGAATGCTTTGAAGGTGTTTGCAGTCGTTCCTATTATGTCAAAACCTGTGACGTTTCTACCGTCCATGATTGCAGTATCAATACCAGCTTGAACGAGACCACCACTAACATATGTCAATGGTTGTGTACCTACACCAGCCATGACTGTTACTATTTGAGTACTAGCAACACTTACGATTGGGTATCCATCTTCTCTGAATAAGAAAGTAGATATACCTTCTGTAACTTGAACTTCTTTTATAAGTAGATTTTTACTTTGATTTCCAGCTGTACCAATATAGTGACCACCAAAAACTTGAACTGTTGCAATACCAGTAATATAATCATATCCGAATGAACCTATATTTCTTGCAGCAGATACTGGTGCAAACGTAAATCCAGCACCTGTAACTCTTACTCTATCATCAATTTCAAATCCATGAGCACTACCAGTCGTAAATGTAGCAACACCAGCAATGTGATTATAGATTGCAGTACTAATTGCAACACTGGTTGTTGATGATTGACCTAGAAGTGCGGTAATACTTGCACCGTAACCTTGAGATGATCTAACTGTGATTTCTGGTATTTCATTATAACCTTGACCTTTACCTTCAATTTGAATGAACTGAAGACTACCTGTAGAACCAACACCAACTCTTACAGATGCCTTTTGTGGAGTGTAATATCCAGCACCAGTCTGTAATCCTACTTTATTGATTCTTCCTGCTCTTGGAACTCCACTTAAGAAATTAAGTTTATTTGTTGCATTGTCTATTACTTCAAAGTCTAATCCTGGCGTCTGAACAACGTTATTGATTAATATAAATGGATTATTGTTTATGTCAACGCCTGTGTTCACACTATTGTAGAGTGAAGTGACAACACCTGTATTTTCAGTCAGTGTAAATTGTGTGCCTGCAATACCTGTAAACTCTAATGAAATATCATCTAAAATTACGTTTTTATCTTTAGGGTCAAATGAATCTAGCTGTCTAGAAAATAATCTACCAGAAAATGAAGAGTTAGTCTGTAATCCTTGAGGGCCTGTTTTTCCGTAAGGTGCATCTGTAAAGAATATATTATCGTCAACAATATTGTAATCACCAGCAAAAACGGAGTATCCTATACCAGCAGAAGCATGAGTTGTAGCTATTGATCCAAATGCACCTCTCTCTACAACAACACCTGATTGTGCTGATTGATTGAATATAGGAAAATATCCAGCACCAGTTTTAAATATAATAATTTCTGATACTGTTCCAACTCCAGATATTTTAGGGTAAAAGACTCCTTCTACACTAGGGGTAGCTGTACCCTCTATTACAATCTTAGGTGGATCTGTTTGTGCATAGCCTGCTCCTCCATCTAAAACCTCGATATTAACTACTCCATAAACAGAGTTAAATGTTGGTCTTAGTAGAACTCCTTGTCCAGGCGTAGTTCTTGGCATTTACTCTGTTTCCTCAACTAATGTTAATAGAACTTGAACAATAAACTCTGGTAACACCAGTGCCGTCTCTTATGATACTGAATGTTAGAATGTCATCATTTGCCGTTGATGGTGGCGGATTACCTCCAACCCATTTTACTCCTGTTGCGATAGTAGCTCCATTTACAGTACATGGATCACCATAAGTATATCCAACTCCAGCATTGATGATAAGTGTTGCTGTGGTTGCCTTGCTGTTTTCACCACTTACGTTTGTAAATGCCCATGAAGTAATTGTTGTTGTTGCAACTCCAACGACTACAGATCCTTGTGAAACATCAATAGTAAATGTGCCGCCTGCACTTACTTGCATAATATCACTATAGTTTCCTACAACCTTCTCTGTGATATCAGAATTGAAGTTGACTTGATCCATTAAGGTGCTTGCACCACCGACTAGAACGTCACCTTGTACGTCTAATCTACATGTAGGAGCAGTAGAACCGATGCCAGTATATGCTTCGTTGGTAACTACAAATGACTTGTTATCTGATATTGCAGCATCGGATACTCGCAATCCATATCCATTTCCTTTTGCAACTGCCCAAATACTTGGGTTTTCGTTTGAGAATGATGCGACTTCTAGTTGAGATGTGGGTAAAGATGTTCCAATGCCGACCATACCATCAGCTTTGATTCTGAACATTGTTGTTGCAGTTCCAACCTCAATAGGGCCTTCTGCAATCGCACCAGGCTGTTGAATTGTAACTTTACCTATATCTCCATAGGATGTTGTTACAACACCAGTTGTATTGATATTAATATCACTTGAAACACCAGCAGCAGTTCCAGAAAAAGTTGATGTTGATGCAATACCAGCATTTGTTGAGTAACCAGCTGTAGTGGCGAAGGAAACAAAGCTTACAAGATTAGTACCATCTCCGAAAGTATCATATATCTCGTTAAAATTATTGTTAATCTTTATAGTTCCTGCCAACAGGGTATCACCTGTGCCGTCATTCGGAGCAGAACCAGTACTAATCCCTTGTTTAGACATTACTTAAAAACGTTTTTTCTTTATTTATAGTTAATATGGAGGGTTATCATCCATAGTAGCAGTTGTTGTATCTACATTCAATACATTTGAGTTAGCTCTCTTTGTATCATAGTAGAAATTATTATCAACAACTTTGTTTGCGACAGCTTGTTTTGCTTGTGCAAATGTCGCCTCTCCTATCTGTTTTACCTTAATAAATTCATCATCAACCTTGAGGATATCACCTTTTGATAGTGAACCAATACCAGCACCAACTGTGATGTTTTCACCACTTGCACTAATAGCATCTGCAACTTCTACAGTTAGGAGTTTATTTGTAATAGGTGTTTGTATAATATTGTCAATCAAGATCAATGCTTGTTTGTTTGGATCTTGAACTTTGAGAAGATGTGTGCCAGTTCCTAAGCCAGTAAACTCAAATGGCAATGATGTTGATAGACCAGAAACTCTAAAGTTTACATCATCAACCTTCTGAACAAATAATTCATTAGGCATGATGTTTGTTCCACATTCTACAGGAGTCAATTCTATGTTGTTAGTTGGAGTCGCACCACCAATATATGTTCCAGCAATCGTTATGACATTGGTTGAAGCGTATCCAGTTCCACCAGTCACAACACCAACATTAGAAATATCTAAATTAGAATCTCTAGTAATATTAAATATCGCACCAGAACCAGATCCATTATTTGTAGATGGAACATTAGTGTATGTTGTTTGTATACCGACTCTGGAACCTGTTGTTTTGGTAACAGGGAACAACAAGTTATTAGCTGGTGTTGCACCACCAAGATATGTACCAGCAATACCTACAGTATCACCAACAATATAACCTTCACCACCACTAATTAGAACAACAGCAGTGGATATACATTGTCCAGTTCCTTGATCAAAGTCAAACTTAACTTGGAATCTAGCACCAGATCCAGTTGTGGTGAAGCCAGGCAAACCACCATCAGCACTACCAAATCCATACAATGTAAACACTGCGCCTGGAGGATTTTGTGTAACAGCAGTTCCTGTAACAGGGCCTGGAATTTGAACATTATATCCATTCTCAAATAGAGAACTACCACCTACTCCAGAAGTTACCGCAGCCATCACAATGTCCTTAGTTCCTGTTGTGTATGATGTAATTGCAATACCAATTTTAGATCCACCTTGAGTGTCAAGATTTACCACTTGTCCAGTTTGGAAATCATGATTTTGAATGCTAATAATATTCAGTGGAAGGTTCACATCTGTACTTGATGCTGCATTATATGATTTTTTAAATGCTGGATTACCATTGGTTTTTAATTGGAACTGTCTACTTCCAACTAACGTACCAGTCCTATCATGTTCTCCAGTAAATCCACTTGAAATGTCATCTATGTTCAAGACCTTGTTAGTCTTGTTCATGATGAAGCTCTTAATTGGTCTACCTTCTGGGAAGAAGATTCTTTGTACAGAACCATCATCTAATGCATCATCTTCCGTAACCATAGCAAAATTATCTCTCTTACCCATATACATCTCGTTATCAATGTTCAAGATAAGGTCAACTGTGGTATCAACTGCTTGAACTCTCATGTTATTGGATTTGGCAATTCCAACAGATACTAAGTCTAATGTGTTAGCGTCATTCTTAGGATTACTCTCAATAACAAGATCTGAGAACTCTAAGAATCCAGATGGATGAACAATTGATTTAACAGACTCTTTCCATGTGTTATATGGTAAATTGCTCTTGATTGAATATGAGAATTTCTGGAAGTAGAAGTTATCTGATAATCTCTGACTGAAATCGTTAAGAATACCAAAATTCAAGTCATTTTTAGAAACTTTGTCTCTTGTGACACCAAGAGTTGTTGGCACGCTGAATCTGTTGACATCTCTTACGTTTCCTTTCAACTCAGATACTTGACCGAACAATGTATCGCCAGGTAAGAGAGTACCGATAGTATCTCTCAATCTAAGTTGACTGATGTTCACATTCCAACCATTTTCTGCTACAAATCCTTCAAACTTAGTAGATGTAACTTTCTCACCAGATAAGTACTTAGCATCATTGATAATAGTCATATTAAACTTCGCCATATCATTGAAGTTTACAATAGACCCTAATGTGAAGTCATCATCATAAGTTCCAAGTGTAACTGTAGATATTCCAGGCGCATCTGCCATACTGAACTGTACAGTTGCATTTGTAGTGTTTACACCTGTAACTGTGTAGAATGAGAAGTCATAATCGGATGAGTTGAAGTTACCTTCACCTGATTGTAGTGATGCTGGTTTAATTCTACAACCTTCAACAAATACCCTATCACCAATAGCAAATGGTAACTTAACATCTGTAGATGCATAACCAGTTGTCACTGGGATGTTGAATTGTGCATCCAATAACAATTCAGCAGTAACTGTAGTACCACTATGAGTAATATTGTCTATATCATAACCATTTGAGTTATTAGTTGTAATAATACTCAAAGGTTCTTTGAACTCAAACGCATTTTGTATAATTTCTACACTATCAACAGCACCACCAGATACATGTGCTGCGATTGACACATTACTGTTACCTCTGACTGCAAGAGTCGGTGGCTGGTTATATCTACGTCCTCCATCAATAACTTGTATTTCATCTATCCTAGCAATACCACTAATATCAACAATAGCGGGAACTGCTAAGAATGGTAGTAAAGTTGGATCAGTTGGGTAATCAAATCCGTCTTTAATTCTTTCAATAGTATCAATCTGTCCTATTTCGGGAGAAGAGACTTTTACAATAGCATCCTGACCTTGTGTGCTTGCAAAACCAATAACTCTTGGAAGAACTGTATATCCTTTGCCTGGGAAGTTGATTTTAGTCTTGAATATCGGGCCCCTAGCAGAAAGTGATGTTGTACTGTATGTAATTGTGCTTACACCAATTCTAGAAACAAATTTTTGTGATTCTAATGGTTTTTCTTTTAAGTTGAACGTAAATGTCTTATCATCTTTAATTAAAACGCTATGTTCATTTTTAAGAATGATATCTCTAAATGTTATATTGTTTCTACCAGTAACTTCAACGTCAGATGATCCAAATGTCTTTCTTGTGTCGGATGGCACAACAGAAGTCAAATCATAGAAAGTTTTACTTGGCCAGAAAAGTTCGGTATTGAGAGTTACAGTAGCATTGGCATTGCCAGGGATGCCATCTCTAGTAATGTTAAATCCACCAGCGTTTGTTCCTTGAACATCAAGTCTATCGTTAAAATTGATATCTTCAAAGAAGTCCAATCTCATATCAGTCAAACTTGGATCAGAAACATCAAATGTTATGATATTACCTGTTGTAAAATTCAAAGGCGGGTTAATTTTAGCAATGAAACTTAAATTGTTAGCACTTGCAGTCGTGACTGTCGATATTGAAACTGGATTGGAGTCAAATACGTCAGATTTGTATTTGCAGAGTTTTATAAAGTCTGGATCTTCTCTAAGAACAAAATATGTCTCATTATTGATCAATCCATTGATTGTATTTCCATTATCATAGTAAACAACTTTATCCCCGCTCTGTAAGTCTTGATCACCAATGTTTATCTGAGTCAAATCAGCAGAGAAACTTGTATATGTAAATCCAACTCGTTTTGTAGTGACTTTAGCAAGAACTGGGTCATATCTGATAATTGTTGATTCACTAGACTTAGGTAAAGCGTCAATTTTGATTATATCACCAGCAACAAGTTCGTGAGCAGAAGAACAACCAACTTCACCGAAGAATCTTTCTACTTTAGTTGTTACTTGAGGATATGCAGTTGATAAAGAGTGTGCAAATCCAATATTAGAAGCAACGTTATAAAACCATATTGCATCAGCAGCTGTGGAGAATGCTACAGTAGTTAATCCAATATAATCTTTATCAAAGTTGACTGCATAGACCTCTCCATTAGGAAGCACTTCAGTTCCAACTCCAGAAGTTGCACCAGCAGCTACTTTTGCCCAAACAAGAGATGTGCCACCAATACCCATGTTATAAACAAGTTTTTGTCCAGTAAAGAACTTGTGATTCTTAAGATATATTCTTTGTTGTGGTACAAAACGATTTTCTACAGTCTGAATCGCTTGTGTTCCTAAACCAGTGCTAGTAATTGTGTAATGTGTTCCTGTAGATCCAACACCAACTGTTTCTAGTGGATTAAAGTAGGTAAGATAGTTCTCAAAAGTAAATTGTGAAATTGTTGACGTTCCAACAGGGAACAAGAACTTATCTGGTTTTAATATTACATTATCAATGCCTGATTGGTGAGTTATCGCAGCACCAACAAAGTTTTCTCTGTTTACGAACAATCTGGAGAAGTTAGTATCAATACCAGTGACAATCATAGTCTCTGTGCCAACACCAATATGATCACTTGGAGTAAAACCTCTAGTATCAGTCACAAAGATATGTGTAGATACTCCAGTATTTGTTACAGTGTCTACGAATGTAGAAAGACCAACTTTTCTACTAATAACTTGAACTTTTTGAGCTCCATTGAACTCTGTAAACTGAGATGTATCAATACCACTCAATATGACTGTTTCACCATCTGCTATGCCATGTGGAACTGTAGTAACACCAACAATGTTTCTCTTATCGAGTCTAAGTGTAGTGCCAGTGAATGTGTTGATACCTATTTCAACAGAACTTACTTGTTTACCTAAAAGTTCACTTACAACTATGTTAGCACCAGCACCATTAGTTCCTTTATTGTCTAATTCGAGTGGGTCGTCAATTTTATACCCATCTCCTCTAGAAAAAATAGTAACAGATGATATTCCAGCACTCTTTGTTTTTATAACTTCAAATTCTTGCTTCAATACATCTTTTACATCATCAATCAACTCATAGTCAGAGTTACCGTATGATAGGTAGTATGGAGATATGTTTCTTACCAGATCTCTACTTGCTATATCAATATCTTGGTTGAAGAAAGTGACAAAGTTTTCTTCTATAGGAGTATCTTTAAACTGTCCACCAACCATATATGGGAACTTAGGTTTAGCAACACCACTAGAGTCAACATCGACACTATAGAAGTAGGCATACGTTCCATCTGGATATTGTGGAGTCACACAATACCTACCACCGTGTATGTCTAGGTCGCCAGAGTTGTCAAAGACATAATCATTAACAAAGTATCCAAATGCAAAGCCAGGAGGTCTTAGACCCGCTTTAACACTTGTATCAAGAATATAACCACTACTCAATCTTCTAATAGCACCACCGACTGCGTTCTGATATCCATATGGGCCATAAATGGGATTACCATCATATGCATAACCCAGAATAGGTGAGTGGAAAGCGTTAGGTGTTTCTAAGTTACCAGAATCAATATTATCTCCTAATTGATATCTCAATTTTTGAGGAGGATACATTCCAATAGTTTGTAATTGGAACTCTGGGTTTGTGCTTGGTTTTGTTAGTATAGAATCTTCAACGTTGATGATATTTTCATTTTTTTGAACTTGGTTAATCTTCCATTCACGAACATTACCAATAAACTTAGCACTCTTACCTCTGTTCTGTAATATCATGGTAGTGTCACTTACACCATAACCAATACCACCATCCAATATTTGTACGCCAGTAATTTTGTTATCTGTGATTATAGGACGTACATCTCCAAAGCTACCTGTGGGGGATGAGATAATAATATCAGAGTCTTCACGATATCCGTTACCATTTGCAAGTATCTGAACACCAATAATAGATCCACCAATAATAATTGGTTTGAGAAGAGCTAAAGATGTAACTGTGGCGATACCAACATCGGGTCTTCTATGAAAGTCCATGATATTAGTACAACCATAACCAATACCACCTTGCTCCAGATAAACATTATCAATCGAACCAAGAACTATTGGATCTATCTCTGGTTTTATCACAGTGGTAGCAGCAAGACCTGATAATGACTCAATCTTTACTGATATGGGTGGATACTTTATAGTATGTTTACCACTGCCCAATCCACGAATTACAACGGTTTTATTTTTGTCATAATTTGTAAAATTTCTTTGTGAGGAAACCCCAACATCACAAAGTTTGAATCTATTAGGATCTATAACTTTGACAGCGTACTGTGTTGAAGTTGAGAGACCATTAGCAACAGTTCCATCGGTAGAATACTCAACGATCTCTCCGTTATTGAAGTGATGATCGTATGCCAGTATATAATCGTCAGATGTACTAATACCAGATTGAATGTCTCCGTTAACAGGTCTTGCTGGAATGATTACTTTTCTATTTGAATATCCAGACCCAGCATTTTTTACATAGATCTTGGTTATTGTATTTTTTGACTTGACTGTGGTAAATCTATGAAAACCAAAACTTATATTTCCAATGTTAACAGTATTGATTCCAGCTTTAGCATCTTCTGGAGTATTATGTAACTTAATTCTTTTCTCATTTACTGGAGCAACATAGTAAGCAGATCCACTAACGACGTTTACAATCGGTGTGTTACCTCTTGCATCATAGATGATACCTTCACCAGTTTCAAAGTTATGTCTATCTTCAAATGAAATACTTTCGTCAGTTGTGTTAACTGATGATCCATCTGCCTTAAAGTTAGCAACAATTCTACCTCTTACGAGATTAGACTCAAGAACAGCACCACTACCATTACCACCTTCTACGGTAATCTTTGGTTTCTCTTGATATCCAATGCCAGGAGATACAAGTTTTACTTCTTTGAAAGATCCAACAACGTTAGCGTGACCTAGAGCATCAAATCCTTGTTGATCTTTGATGATAAGTGGAGGGCCTTTAATTACATCATAACCTGAGCCTGGATTTGTAACAGTAATGCTTGTAATATCACCATGAAAGATCTGTTCATCAAAAACAGTAGGAGGGAATAGTTCAACACCATTCGCCATCAATCCTACAGGTCTGTTGTTAACATCTCTCTTATTAGGATCATCAAATAATTCTTTTTCTTTTACAAAGGGATACTTTCTAAGTATCTTCTGATTTTTAAGTGTTTTGTTTTCCCATCCAGATTTGTAGATGTATTGGCCAGGAGTTCCTGTTCTAACAGCGATGTACTTCTTAGCAAATACGTCAGAACCACTATATGAAAGATAAAAATCAGTTTGGTTGATTGCAGTTACAAAATAGATACCAGTATTGATTCCACTGTTAGTTGTATTGTCCCAATAGATTCTATCACCAGTTACATAATTGTGTGCTAATAGACTAGTCCCTGCGGCAGGGTCGAAGGCGGGGTCATATGATTGAATGGTATAAGTAAACCCACCACCAAGCAAAGGCGTGCCAAATCCGTCTACAACCTCAATTGAACTAGTTTTTACCCATACCTTATTGTCAGTTGCAAAGATTGGGTAGTTTGGTAGACCAGAAGAAGCGACATAATAGAACTTCTCTTGCTTATCAAGGTAACTATTCTGAATACCAACAGGGAAGTTGTCAACACCAGCAAAATAATTATTATTATGTGATGCTTTTGTAACTGTCTTTGTAATTACTGTTGGATTAGTTGGTATAGTACCGCTAGTTTGTACAACAACTGTATTAGCGTAAACTTGTGCTACATTTGTAGAATCATACTCGATCAATTTGACTGTAATGTCCTGTTCTTGGCCAAGATCATTTTTAATCTTTAATATCTCATCAACGTAAAAAACACAAGAGTCAAATATTGAAATTCTGAAAGTATTGACGTTTACTTGGTTAATATCTGAGATTGTATGACTAGATGGTACATTGTAGATCCAATTATTGAATTGAGCATTGTCAGATAAATCTCTACCGAAAGAAAGTAACTTTAAACTATCACCAACTTGCATATTTGTCGATTGAGAAGTATCCACTTCATCAATAACGTTTACAAGTCTGAATTGTAGTAATGATGTTTGTCCAAATCCAGCATAAGCGTATGCAAGTTTGTTTTCTAGGATATCTGCACCAAAAACCAGAGATGTTGAGATACCAGTAACACCTAAAAACTGGTTTACAGTCTTATCAGTATATCTTAGGTTCAAGAAGTTAGCACCTTCTCTTGGTTTGACCAATAGAGTACCACTTTGTCCAAATCCGACTGTAGAGTCAACTACAAGTGTCTCAGAATCCTCTGGAGTAATCTCTAATGCTTTTGTTTTACCAGGCACAGTAAAATTACCATCAAATGATGTAGAGTCAAGAGAGATCTCATAGAAATCGGTTTGATTGATTGGTCTATACTCTACATTGTAGATCGAAGCACTTACAGTTCCAATACCAGCTACATCTTGATACAGAAAGTTACCGATTGTCTGTAATGGTTGTCCACCAAACAAGTTTTCTACAAGAACATGTTTAGTTTTGAAATATACGTTTGCTGAAGCAGTAAGAGTTTTTTCAATCGGTTTGATTAACTCAATTTCTTCACCATATAGTAATTTAAAAAGAATCTGATACGAAGCATCAGTTCCTTTCGACATATAGAAGTCTTTTGCCCTTGTAAGAATATTGGTTACTGATGTACCAGGCTGAAAAGTTCTATTTTCAAAGCCAGGCAAGAACTCGGTCTTGAACTTTGTAAAAAATGTCTGTAAGAAGAGGTTACTTAGGTTTATTACAGTTGAACCAGCTATATGAACCGCAGCATTGGTTTCGGCAAAGTTTGCAAACTCGGCAGCGTCCTCTCTTGATATCTGATCAATACCACTGAATCCTCTAGCACAGCCAAGGAACTGAGTATCAGTTTTAGATGTATATGTTATAACTTCATTGTCAATCTTCAATAAACCATAGGTATCAGGCCAACCAGTCGTAGATGTAACGGTTAATGTCCTGTCACCAGCATAACAAGCATTAGTAAGTTCAGTAGAAACAGTAAGAGTTTCTTGATTGAACGCACCAATCTTTCTATACTCAGCCAAATTGTTGGCCAAGTCAGACATACCAGACTGGTGTTCTTGTGATTCGTAATATTGTATTAAGAAATCTTTGAATAGAGGTGATTCCTGACTTAGGTACTCAGGAATTTGTGATTCTATTAAATGAGATATCTTTACTCTTTTAATATCCGTCATTTATCTGGTATAGATTGTTTCGCTAGCGTAACTAGAAGTTGTGACGTATGCTGTAGCAGATGTGTTTTCACCAGAAGATACAACGTCTGGTAATGCCCTTACTGTGCTATCTGGAACACTTAATTGTAAGTATAAGTCTTTCAAGGCAATAACATCATTGGAATCAGGTATTGCTTCCACTTCAATGACTCCACTTGTTAGTGAAGTCCCTGTTATATTTACCACATCCAAATTAATCTCTCCGTGAACATAGTCCACTGTACCAGCATCATTCTTAACAACTAATGGAAGGTTATTTACGAGTTTAAAGAATACTAATTTTCCAACAGTTGTTCCAGCAGTAGGAATGTCACCCAAATACAAAGTTCCGTCAATACCACTGACCGTAAATCCTGTAGATCTTACGCCATATCCATTTGGTTGGTCGTAAAACGCATTTCCGTAGCAAAGTTCATAAGTTGCGAAAGTATTGATCTCAGGTACAATATCTCTTCGCATCTTAACTCTTGTAATGTTAGATGTAACACCTCTTGCAGCATCATCAATCAATCCTACGACTTTACTATACTTAAATCTACCACCAAAAGCATTAATATCTGATGAATTAGAATAAGTTGTTAGAGTCTTGGTTACGGCAGTGATAAGTTCAGCTGAATCACTTGTAGCGTTGGTATTATAGTAAACCGAAGTATCAACTTCAACGTAAAGATATTTTAGATCAATGATTTCGGGTTTGATACCAGCAATACTGTATTGTTTTAGCTGTCTAGAGATATCATCTTTTGTAATTTGTGATAAGAAAGAACCGTTCTTTGGTTTTATAGAAATGAACACCTTACCATACTCAGGCGGGTCTAATTCTTCTCCTCCGTAGGCGGTCACAGATTCAACGTTAGGGTAAACGAAGGGAATTATACCTGTGTAGTCATTCGCAGTCACGGCACGGTACTGGGAACTGTAGATACGAGGTGCTAGGTATTTTATACTCGATACATCTTCAATTCCGTCGCCATTTTCGGATTTTTGTTGAGTTGTTAAAACTGAAATTCCAGAAGTTATGGTTGTATCGGTATCATCTCTTAAAATACCAACAAATGAGAAATTTCTAGCGTTATTTCCTAATCTTCCGTTAGTTACAATGTAAGTAACGGTAACTATCGCTCCAGCAGGAGGTTTTTTACCAATAATTCCGTCTCCAAACAAAATTTCATACTGCTCATCTTCAATTTCTTGAATTAGGAACAATTTAGAGGTCGAATCAACTTGTAAAATGTTATTATAGAGCGAATATATCTCATTTGTCGTAGATGACACTGTAACACGGATAGAAGTTGTGTCAATATTCGCATTTGGAAGAATAAATCTTTGATTTGGTTGTGAATAATCGATCTGAAATGTTTTTTCGAGATATATTCCTTCGTAAATCTTTAAATTATCAAAAGTAGCGATATTATTTGTACCACTTGTCGCTACAAAGTCGTCTGGAATGGAAAAAATGTAAGAACTTCCCTGCTGAACACCTAATGCAACTTGTCCAGCTTTCAAAGTTACGATTTTTGTGTCATTTGTACCCAAGTCTACGCTAAAATTCACCACAGCTTGTGCAGATCTTGATGATCTGGGTACATAACCAATATTTCTTGCTAGTGATACCACGTTTTCACGCAATGTAGCACTGTCAAGGAAACATTCATTGACTGCCATGTTAGTATTGTAAGCAGTAATGTATGAGTTATACGCTAAAAGGTCAATTAGAGTCGAAAAGTTAGATCCTTCAAAGTCAAAATCAGCGAAATCACTGTTTACACGAAGGTAATCTTTAATTTGTGACCTAAGAGATGCAAAATCTAGGTTTGTAAACTGGTTAAATGACATTATATCCTAGTTGATTGAAGAATAAATTCTATATTTTGTCTGGGAATAGCTAATCCAACGATATCATAGTTAATAGTTACTGTTAATTCATTAGTATCAAGCGGATATATCACTCTAACATCAACACGCCTGATTCTAGGTTCAAAGTTTTCAAGTAAAAGTCGTATATCATCCTCTAAAACTTGAGCATTATCAGGATCTGCCTGTTCAAAGAGAGAATCTTCGACAGCACTACCTAATAAGTTGTTATAAAAACGTTCACCAACTCTTGTTCTTACCAAATTTGTCACAGCTCGTTTGATCGCATCCTCATTTTCAAACACACCGATGTCATCCGTCACAGGATGGCGGGTAAATGTAAGACTTATATCCTTGAAAGGCGTACTTTGGAGGTTGCGTTCGTCAACTTTAGCCATTACTCATTCAAATTTTGTTTTCTTTTTTCGTCATTGGCATCATCACCAACAACTTCACGCAAAAGATCGTCTGCTACGTCCTCTTCTGGTCGAGGATTAATGTATTTTTTATCGTCTGCCATAACAAATATACTAATTCAAATCTATTTAGACACAAAAAAAGACCCTTTGAGGGGTCTTTGAGGTTTTTTTGATTGATTTTAACCAGCAGCTAATGGAGATTGCTTGTCATTTGTGTTTGCGGCAGCTTTTTTTCGTGCTTGAGCACTCACATCATACTGTCCTTTAACACTTCCACTAGCAAAACCAGCACTTTCTACGTTATGGGGAGCTAATTTTGGATCTGAATCTGCCATTTTTGACCTTTTTCTTTTTATTTATCAATTTGAGCTCGTAATCTGTCGGGTGAGATCCCTTCATTCATGTAAAAATTGAGTCTGACCCTTGCCTGTTCCCTATCAAGACCTACATCTTGCTTCGGATCGTTGACACACCAGCCTGATGTGCCTAATTCTACGACCTTGTACTTTACATTTTCCATTGGTTGTGGTGTTGTCATTAGATAATCCTCGTTTTTTCATGTCCAACACGGATTTTTGGATCAATCCAAATTTCCATACCCGCTTCTTTAGCGTCTAAACAGAAAGATACGTCTTCTCCACACATATCTTGTACATCTCCAGACTCAAAGACTTGCATTTTGGGAGCAAACCAAGGATATTTCATCTCTTTATGCTCGAATACACCATTTTTAATCAACAACCAACCAAATCCAGTGTAATCAACAGTGAAAGGCTTGCGTCTACGAGAGATTGACTCGATAGTTTCGTGATTCATCACTCCACCATTCTTAGCAAAGTCCTCTTCTTCTAACCAATGTGCAACAGATGTTGTTTTTCCATCCTCTGTACAGTACCAACCACCAGCAATATCCTTTTGCATCCATACTAAACGATAGAATTTCTCTGTATCAAATACAATATCAGAGTCTATCCATAATTGATAGTCATATTTTAGTTTTCCATCCCAAGGAATCTGATCTGGGCCTCTTAATACGTTAGCACCAAGACACTTGCACCTTGCAAAGTTAACCATTGATGAATAATCTTGTGAGATCTGAATACTTGATCCATTCTGCACGAGGTCAAAGCATAGTTGAACGAAGTTCTTTAAAAAGATATAAGATACTCCTCTTCCTGGCAGACAGAAAACTATTGCTTTACCTTTAGCTAATGCCTTTGCCTTTTCTAAATCAAAGTCGTCTTCGACCTTTTTAGTTTTGGGGGCATTTGCTTTTACTGTAAATCCTTTTGCCATAACATGTTGTAATTACATTCTTAAGTATACCACGGTCAAACCAATTTGTCCATAGTGTTATATTATATAGTCTTTTTTTATGAGCCCTTTTTGAGAAACTCCTGACTATTACTGGGGCCTAACAACATTCCCTGATCGTAAATATCCGTGACAACGTTGCTGTTGATTACGATGTCACCAGCTAACGATAATCTTTTTTCATCAGTTTGGAAATGGGGGTAAACCGCATGATACAAGTCACTAGGGAATAGTAACATGTGTCCTTCATTATATTGCTTCTCTAACTTCCAGTTTACTTTACGAGTTCTACCTATGATATCTGAGTACGTTAATATGAAATCCCCTGCGTCTGGGTGCATTGCATCTTTTACAGATTGTTCAACATTTGCAACAGCTGGTAACTTTAACCAAATGACAAATGACCAGATAGCATCATGATTATGTAATGCTTGATATTCTCCTTTACCAGTATAATTTGCCCAGAACTTTTGAAAGGTCAAATCATGTATATGTGTAGTCTTAAGTTTCTCAGGAAAACCATAGTCCGTAACATACTCTTGTATGATGGGATTTAATACTTCTTTTTGAAATCTATTATCATCATCAATTAACATCCATTGTTGTTTAGCATCATCAGGTTCATACTTCTCTACCAAATGATGTAAATGATCTAAGACATTTTTATCCAGAGTAACATCTAGAACAGCATAGTTCGGTAATTCAATTTTCTTCGTGTTCATTCTTAATCACCGCTATTTCTTCTGTGCGAAGTTCATCATCAGGATAATAATTGAAAAATGCTTTTATGTGTTGTAGTTTATCTTTGACTTCCCTACCAGGCACGTTCTCCGCAATGAGATAGCCTCCGATTGTTATGTTATAGGTACTCATCTTCCCAAGTTGCCATCATGTCTTCTAGATCCTTTCTTATGTCAGGATGATACATGAGATGATTATCATGCTCTAATCGAAAAGAGATTGATTCGTAGATGTATTCTAGCTCCTTGATGTCGAGCTCTATATTCATTGTTTCAGAAATGTTCATTATAAACTTATCTATACATTTTGTACTTTTGGATCAGGGAACCATTTATTAGTACGATCTATAAGTTCCTGACTATTCAATACAATATCTCCAGCGATTGATATTCGCCATTCAGTTGTAGTGAAGTGTGGGTACACAATATGATTTATATCGCTTGGAAAGAAGACTATTTTACCTTCCATACTTTCATTCAGTTTGTAGTTCTGTTTTTTCAGTTGGCCACATGTATCGGGATACACTAATACAAAGTCCCCTGCTTCTGGTCTGAAACCAGGCTGTACCATACTTTCCACCTCACTATCAAACGGAATCTTCAACCATACTACAAAGGTAAAGATACCTTGATGATCGTGAATACTTTGATAGTCTCCCTCATGACTGGCACGACACCAGAAACGACTAAATGCAAGTCCATGATCATGTGTTGATTTGATCTTAAAAGGGCAACCGTATGTATCAAAATACTTTTGAGTCATAGGCATCAGAACAGCATTTGCAAAGCGTTGTTCGTCATCAGCCAATGACCATTGTTTATCGTTTACATCTTCAATACTTAATAAACGATTACCTTCCCACTTCGACTTCGGGGCATACTTATGAATCAGTTTCCACACATAGTCCAGATCTTCTTGTTCTAACTGGCCTTCAATCACTCCATAGTTGGGTAGATCGACAGCATTACAATCTTTCACGATACCTCTTTCTTCCTAATACCACTTTGTCCATCATAGCTTCAGTATATCTTCCTATGTAGTATCCCTTGGCCTCCAGTTGTTTTGAAGTATCGTCCAACGCGCTGATTTTTTGTATCATGACTATGGTAAACATCTCATCCAACTTTGTCAACAACCATAAATCCTTGCCCTGTTGATTCAGAAACGTGTTGAGTCCATCGACGCCGCCAGACATTTGATCTGGATTAATATTATTAGCATTTGACTTTGCAGCCACTATCACGATATCATTACTTCCATCAAAGGCTTCACACTCTCTTGAAACCACCTCCCAGTAGTCGTACGCGCTGAAATAGTCAAAGACCTTGACCAACTTCATACGGCCATCATCCTTTGCCTTCTTACTAAAGGGACAACGAGGCCCTGTGTAACCTCCCTTGTTCTCTCCGTCGGGTAACTGTAACCAATCAATCCAATCAGCAGTATACTGCTCTAAATGATCTAAGACATGTGCCACTAATAACTTTGATCCTCCCTGATACATTCATCGCCAATACAGACAGAGAACGACAAGCTATCAGTATGATAAGACCTGTAGATCCTGCCCCATATGACATTGAACTCTTCTTGATTCAAATTTTTAAACAAACACTTATCCTCAAAATAAATGTGATAGGATTTTACTCCTTGATCCGTTGTGGTACTTGAATTGTCCATGAACCTCCTTTTAACTCTACCAGCTTGAACTTTTTCTTATTGCGTTCAATTTCTAACAACCACGCTTCATTCATTGTACTGCCATATTCAACAGGATTCATACCAACGAAATCTAGTATAGCAGTATCTACCATATGATAGAGAGTATCCCAAGTGAGAGTGTATTGTAATGCAGACGCTATCTGTTCAACCTCATACTCTGAGAGGTTCTGATTCAAGACGCCTAATCTACATTCGACTAACTCATTCAAGTCAATCTCTATCTTGCTATTCTTATATATTGCCATAATGAGTTCTTTACAGTTTCTTAATCAAATGATATACCTTCTTCATCAGGAAGGTCTAATAGTTTTTCTTCTACCCAATGATCTTTGTTATCAATACCAGCTGCTTCAACATACTGCATGATATGTTTATCCACTTGCTTGTAGATAGGATGTAAGTCTATATCCATACGAATATCATGTGCAATCTCTGCCACTTGCTTCTCAGTTAAACAATGATCAGGATGAAGAAG
>CETU01011442.1_pt1 | contig 20266 bp, 16 predicted proteins | sample 356531 | NCBI WGS metagenome assembly CETU01 (sample SAMEA2623488, study PRJEB7988) | marine metagenome | isolation source: saline water (ENVO:00002010), including
ATAATGAAATCTTTTCGTAGTCTTTTAGAGGACCCCAAATTTCCCATTTAATTTCCTTAATGTCTGATTCACCCCATGGCATTAATGGTTCAAATTCGATATGAGCAATATTTGACTCATCCAATATCATACGCATCTCTGGCTGATAGAGGACACCTTCCATGATGATTCCTCCTGAATTCTGTGATTCAGGACCTCCACCCCATTGAACCATAACGCTTGAACCAATACAGTTGTGTACTGCACTCAATGACAATGTGAAGACATCTCCTTGATTGGCAGTAATATTGATTTCATTTTCAGCTCCTGAGAAATTTATTGCTTGACCAGAAGTGATTTCATCAACGACATAGGTGACTGATTCTTGATAAATTTGTTCACCGCCAAGATTTACGGTGTAAGTTAGAGTTGTACTTGCGTCAGAGGTTCCCAAAGACGTTGTTTGTTGTCTAAAACAAGTTTCAGGGCCGACATTGTCATCAAGATAGACAGAAAAAAACACACTCATTTTCACTGCTTGAGAAAAAGCAGTTTGAACAGGTTCGCTTTGAATCGTAAATATTTCGCCGTTAAATAATGGATCAAGACTCATGCCCCCTTCGGTTTGGTCAGGTCTTTCTCTTTGAAGAACAGCAGTATCTTCGGTCATTCCTTCAACAAATAATTGTTCAACAGGCTTTACTTGCCAGTCTATGTAGCCTGGTTTATATGAATCATCTTGTGCTTCTACAGTTGAAGATGCAATGACCCCAATCAGTAAAATCAGCAAGACAATGCTAATTCCCCGGTTGGCCATGCTTGTTCGAGTTGGTATTAGTTGAATAAGTATCTGCTATTTGGTTAATTATCAATAATTAAGCCAAGCAAACATAATCAACATTCCTGATGTTATAGCAAGGGTATTTACTCCACCCTTAGTTAGATATCCTCTGTTCTCAAACCAAGCACCCAAGAAACTATCAATTTGGCAACCAATCCAGCCAATTATAATTACTGCAAACATCAATGATATTCCACCACTCATTGGTTCATCCAAATTTGTTACATACCATGCACTAAATGTCATCAATCCAATAATTAAAGCTCCACAAAAAGCAGCGAGTTGTCCGGTTTTTGAATATCCTCCATTGATCCCAGGCTCACATTTTTTAAACGTGGTAATCATTCTAACATTATCGTCTAAGCAACCAAATTCACTAGCAAATGTATCTGCTGCAGCAACAGAAACTGCTGCTCCGAACATCCATAAACCATATTCCCATTCTTCATTTAAGAATGCAATTGTAGCAATTAATGCTGGAATGCCACCATTAGCAAAAACATTCACCCAGCCACGGTGTCCATCATCACTTTCCGCCATATTTCTAGATTTTTTCTCTTCAAACTTCCATTTGGTTGCTAAATGTGAAAAAACCAAGAATGAGAGTAGAATTAGTAGCCAACTCCAGTGACCCAGTAAACCTACCAGAAGACCAATAAATGCAGCAGCAGCAACTCCTGCAGTATCCAAAAATCGAGCTTTAGTTGAGGATATTACCAATACCAACATCACGATAGAAGTGATAATCAAGTTGCCTTGATTGATACCTTCGAGCAGGTAATCCATGGTTTTCCCCAAACCTACTCGACGACGACTAACTTAAATTTGCTTCCCTATATATTACGAGTGTAGGGTGCTTATTGTTGTTGATGAGTGTTTTCCAGCAATGCAAATGGAATAAGTCGTCTCAGAACAAACCATAACAATACAATTAATACTACAATTAATAGTAAATTTACCAAAAATTGAATTATTACTGAAGTATCTTTCAAAAGAACGCCTACAGTCCATAAGGAGCCATTCCAAATCGCGTGACAAATGATTGCTATTGCTACTGCTTTGATTGGATTACTGGTAATCCTTACCATTTTTTCTTGACCAGCAGAAAGCCATTTTGGTAGACGTGGTAATTTTTGAGTCTTTGAAGAAATTATTGGTTGGCCAGATTTTCCATCGAATAAGATCCATTGACTCTCTTTTTGAGTTTTAGATTTATCAAAAACTCCTAAACTTCGTATATGCCACCGTTTGTTGATAACGTATTTGCCAATTGCATATCCCGAAATAGCAGTCCAAGTAGCGTGACCTGGAATTGAACCAATCGCTCTTAGGACAGCAGTAAATACGAAACTTATTGCGGCACCTTCGCCATTCAATATTGAACTCAAGATATAAATCATATTTTCAAGTAATGCAAAACCCAATCCAACAGAAAAACCAATTTGGAAACCTCGTTTAGGGGAATCAATAAATCTGGCAAGAAATAGAACTGCCAACGCTTTTGATATTTCTTCGCCAATTGGTGCAGAAAGGAATAGTATCATTCCATAACCTAGACTATATTCATTAGTGACAGATAGTCCAAGTAAATTGATAATTATTGGAGAGATTAGAGAATTGATTAGTAATGCTGGTAAGGTTGACAACATTCCCGCAATAAGCATCCATTCTCCTTGTCTTCTTGTAGTACTGAGTCCAAAATATTCGTTTGAAGTCGACCACCAAGCGAATACTGGAGTTGAAAATCCGATAATCCATGCCGGTAGTGCTATAATTAAGAATAATAGAATTGTTAAAGAATTAATCCCCATAACTAATAACGGTAGCATGCAAATGCTTGATATTATAGTGCCTGTGATGAAAATAAGCCACAATTGTTTGACACTTGGCATTTCAAGTGGTGCGGTATTATGGATTAAGTGATGCTGTAAAATAGTCGGTGTAGGTGATTGAATCAGTGTCCCTGGAGTAATGTAATGCGCATTACTACCATTACTGCTTGAATCTAATCTTACTATGTGAGCAAGTTTTGGTTTGCGAAGCAATAGGAAAAATAACAAAAATGGTGTTGAGCAAAGAGTGCCAAAAATAACCAATAAAGGATCCATTGGCCCTAAATCCCCATCCATATCTCCATCCACAAAACCAAAAACAACAACAACAAAAATCTGGACAAAGAAAAATAGAATCATTACTGATGTAAGCATCGAGAAAATAGTTTTCCACGGTGAAGATTTTTGTGATAGATACAAATTATTTGGAGCAGGAGATAAACCGGTTTGTGGCACTCCTTGCATATTCTTCCCTTTTTTTCTAATTGGTCCCGCTCAGTTCGCCCATCACTCGTCACTGAAAAAATCAGCAGTCGGCCAAAGCAATCATCACTGCGGGATTGACCCTATGGGTTTTATTTCAATAATTAATCGGAAGTTTACTAATATACACGCATTTTTATGGTAACAAAAATTATTTTGTCACTATGAGCCTCATGGAGTATCTATTTGCACCTAGGAAAGACCATCGCGGTTGGTCAACTCCAAGTGAAGCTGCAAGAATATTTTTCATATTAGGAATGATATTTTCTGGATGGTGGTCATGGCAATTATCAGGAGGTAATATTGTTGTGTTCCTTTGTCTATTGATGCTAATTTCAACATTTTTACTATCTCTTGGCTGGTGGATAATTTCGTTGGTTAGTATTGGATTCGAGCCAAGGGTATTAACAGAATCTGTCAAACTTGCTGACAAAAGCAAGAAGTTACCACTTCACTCGTTTAGGAAGCCATAAGTCCAATCATGCGGCGGTGCAAAAGTTTCTTTGATTGACCTTGGACTAACCCATCGTAATAGATTGAGTGGTGATCCAGCCTTATCATTGGTTCCACTACCTCTAGCTCCGCCAAATGGTTGTTGGCCAACAACTGCACCTGTTGGTTTGTCATTGATATAGAAATTTCCAGCTGAATATCTTAATGCAGCCATTGCCACTTCAATATCGGTACGATTAGAGGCAAAAATCGAACCTGTTAATGCGTATTCAGAGGTGCTGTCACATAACTTTAGAGTTTCAACAAATTCATGGTCTGGATAAATATAAATCGATAGTACAGGTCCAAAAATTTCTTGTGCCATAGATTCATAATTTGGATCTGAGCACACTATTGTAGTTGGTTGGATAAAGTAACCAGTTGAATCATCATAATCTCCACCAGTGATAATTTCACAACCAGAATCTTGCTTCGCTCTATCGATATATCCTGTAATATTATCAAAGGATTTTCGATCAATAACCGCAGCCATGAAATTTGAGAAATCTTTTGGGTCGCCAACAGAAATTTTAGCAACTTCATCGACATAATTATCTTTGATAGAATCCCATACAGATTCTGGAATATATGCTCTGCTTGCAGCACTACATTTCTGTCCTTGATATTCGAAAGCACCTCTAATCAAAGCTACAGTTAGTGCTTGACGGTCGCAATTAGGATGAGCAACAATGAAATCCTTCCCTCCAGTTTCTCCAACGATTCTTGGATATGAACGTAAGTTCTCAAGGTTGTTTGCAACATCCTTCCACATTTGTCTAAACACTGAGGTTGAACCAGTGAAGTGAATTCCTGCCAACATTGGATGTGATAGGCATATATTGCCTACCATGCTTGCCTTACCTGGTATGAAATTAATTACTCCATCAGGCAGTCCTGCATCCATCATTAGGCGCATCAAGTAGTAATTTGATAGGTATGAATTACGGCTAGGCTTCCAAACACCAGTATTGCCCATTATAGCAGCAGATGAAGGTAGGTTGGCAGCAATACTAGTAAAATTAAATGGGGTTACTGAGAATACAAAACCTTCTAGAGGTCTTACTTCACTAGAATTCCACATGCTTGAAGGTGAAACAGGAGGCTGAAGATCTTCGTAAATCTCTCTTGCATATTGGACATTAAATCGCCAAAAATCAATTAATTCACAGGCAGAATCAATTTCTGCTTGATGGCATGTCTTTGACTGATTAATCATCGTGCTGGCATTGATTTTAGCACGATATTCACCTCTAAGCAATTCACTTGCTTTAAGGAAAATCGCACCTCTTGCTTCCCATGGCATGGTTGACCAAGAATCATGTGCGGCTAGAGATGCTTCAATTGCATCATTAACTTCTTTTTCACCAGCCATATGAACTCTAGCGATAACATGACTGTGATTATGAGGCATTACCTGTTCTACTACATTGTTAGTATAAACTTCAACACCGTTGATAATACATGGAATGTCAACAATTTCATTGCTTTGTCTAAGTAATTCAGACTTTAGTTCAGCACGTTCTTTACTCCCCGGCAAATACCCTAGTACAGGTTCATTCACAGGTTTCGGCGGTGTTGGTACATTATTCACCATGTACCGCCCTGTAATAGCCGTCTATTGAATTTCACCCTAATGTAGATGAGCAAATTTTTGCCTTATCTTGGCGATTTTCGGACCAACAACAGCCATACAGTAGCCTTGATTTGGATTTCTAGCATAATAATCATGATGATAATCTTCAGCGATTGTGAAGTTAATAGGTTCCTCAATTGTAGTAACAATCTTATTGTCAAAAACAGGTTGCATTTCAGCAATTTTTTGCTCAGCGATTTCAAGCTGATTTGGATTTATCGGCATTATACAACTACGGTATTGTGTGCCAATATCATTGCCTTGGCGGTTCAGTTGAGTAGGGTCATGAACTGTGAAAAAAACATCTAGAATTGTATCAAATGATATAACAGATTCATCAAATTTTACTTCAACAATTTCTGCATGTCCTGTAATTCCATCGCATACAGAGCGATAATCTGGATTTACCATTTCTCCACCAGCATATGCTGGTAATGCAGAAATTACACCTTTCATTCGTTTAAATGCCCCTTCTGTGCACCAAAAACAACCACCGCCTAACAATGCTCTTGCCATGAAAAACCTGTAATTGATTTAAGTTATCAAATCTCGTATTCTAAACTAAAAATTTTAGTTGGAAAACATCAGTTCAAATATGGAATTCTAACCCCGAGCAACATGGAGTGGTCTACAGACCCAAAAATGCTTGAAGGTAGAGCATTTTACAAATTAGGAGAAGCAGTCCATGACCACCATAAAAAAGTTCTAATTATCGGAATTTTGTCTTGTTTGATGTTAGGTTCTCTAATTTCTATGGGGCCAAACTGGGCAGAATCTTGGGGCGAGGGAGATCTAGAATCTGTTGAGGCAGGGGACTTGCAAAAGAGTGCTTTTGCATCTGAAGATGAAGGAAACAAGTCAGAGAACTTCATTCTATTGATTAACCATCCGAATCTAAACGATTCTTCTCCAGAATGGCGAGCAGCGGTGATTTCTGCTTTAGCCGACTTTGCAGTTATGGATGATGTCACAATACAGTACTCTTGGGAAACTTCTGGAGAAAAACGAGACAATTTTGTCTACCAAGATGAAGATGGTTTTTGGGCTAAAAACAAAGTGAAAATTTCTATAGAACGGAAAGAAGCAAAGGCAATTTATGATGAAAACTGGGAAAATATTGATGTAGATTCTGAATTTAATTCATGGCGTACAGGAGATTTAGCAATCGATGTTATTTTTGATTCTAGAATTCAAGATGATTTAATCAAAGCAGAACTAATTTCAGGGCCTTTGTCACTGATTATATTAGGCATAGTTTTTGGCACTATAGTTGCTGCAATATTACCTATTGGAGTTGCTATGCTGACGGTCATTTCAGCCATGGGTGTGACCATTTGGCTTTCCAATATCACCGATGTAACCCAATATGCGCTTAACATAATTACACTGATAGGAATAGGAGTATCGGTTGATTATTCCCTCTTTATGGTATACAGATTCAGAGAGGAATTGGGTCATGGCAGAGATTCTCGAACTTCAATTGCAATGACAGTTGCAACAGCTGGTAAAGCAGTATTTTTCAGCGGAATAACTGTTGCAATTGGCTTAATGGGTATGCTTTTCTTCGAAAATACTGGACTTCCAAGTTTAGGAATTGGAGGAACATTAGCAGTGAGCATAGCCATGCTATTCTCTATTATTGTGTTACCAGCAATCTTGGTCATTTTAGGAACAAAATTAGATAAAGATGTATTTTTGTTGAAGTTGCCGATAAGAAAAAAGCCGTTTAGAATTCCTAATAAAATCAAATTTGCATTTTCTACTGAAGGAGAGAAAGAAGACGGAGCATGGGCAAGGATTGCTAATTTTGTAATGAAACGTCCATGGGCCGTATTGATTCCTACACTCGTCATTCTATTAGGTGCGGGTTTACCATTTTTACAGGCTGATTTTTCTATTGCTTCAAGAGATGCATTACCTCCTGATGATGAAACCAGAATAGGCTTTGAGTTAATAGATGAAAAATGGCCAGAAGGTGCAGTTAATCGAGCAATGATTGTAATCGACTTTGATGGAGAAGACCCTCTTGAAGAAAATAATCTGGTTACAATGTATCGTTGGATGAAGAATTATTTAGATGATGATCGAGTAATTAATGCTTCAGGATTTGCGTTGCCTAGTGAAAATATGAGTGAATCAGAAGTACTCCAGTTTTGGCAAACTCCTGATGAATTTTTAGATAATGATACTATTGCTAGCCGAGAATATCTTAGAGACCAATTTATCTCTGAAAATGTTACTTTTGTCATATTTTCACTGACAGGAACTATCACTGGAGAAAGCAGCAGGGATTTTGTATCGGACGTTAGGTCAGAAAGAGGAGAATTACTATCAGAATTAAACACTGGAGATGATGGAGTTCTAATGGTTGCCGGGTTTGCAGCATACAGTTTAGATGTTCTTGATGCGATTATCGATAATCTTCCGATTGCGATAACATTTATTCTAGTCGCAACCATTCTACTCATATTTATTCAAGTTAGAAGTGTAATAATTCCAATTAAGGCGATTATAATGAATATTTTATCTGTTTCAGCGTCATTTGGTATGCTGGTATTTGTTTTCCAATGGGGTAATGGAGCTGAATTACTAAACTTTACACCCCAACCAATTGAAACAACAAATCCAATAATTCTATTTTGTATTGTATTTGGTTTATCAATGGACTATGAAGTTTTGATGCTTTCTAGAATTCATGAAGAATGGGAGCGTACAGGAGATAATACACTTGCAGTCGCAAATGGACTTCAGAAAACAGGCCGTTTGATTACTGGTGCTGCAGCTATTATGGTAGTCGTATTCAGTGCATTTGGATTATCTTCAGTAGTAATACTAAAGCAAATAGGATTTGGTTTAGCATTGGCAATTCTTCTAGATGCAACAATAGTTAGGGCGCTAGTAGTCCCAGCAACAATGAGGCTTATGGGCAAGGCAAATTGGTGGTCGCCAAAATGGATGGATAAGTTATTTCCAGTAAAGAAGAACAATAACAAAGACGATTTAATTGAAGATTGATTTTCTTCAAAATCTCTTTTTAATTAATCGATTTAGACTATTTATGTCAGAACCTATTTACAGTCCCGATGGTAAATTTATGTGGAGTGGTTCCGAATGGATTCCTGCACCTCCAAAGGCTAGTCAGACTTTGAATATGCAAGATTCAGTAGTTGGTGGAGATGTTGTTCATAATACAGTAATTAACAATGATGTTGATGCAGTTACAAATGCAGTAATAACTGCATTGGAACGCTTAGGGATGGTTAACAAAAATCAGACTAGTGTTCAAGTCGAAGAAATGATACAATCACCAATAATTCCTGAATTAGAAGTTGGTACGCATGTCGAATACTTCAGTCCGACAAATGAACGATGGCTAGATAGATGTACTGTTACTAAGATAAATGATGATGGAAGTTATGATGTAGATGTACCAAAGAGTAGTGGTGTAGAATCAAAGCAAGGTTTGCTTATTGGAGATGGGCCAAGAAATATTCGCCGTGCGGATGATGCATTGAACAAGGGAGACAGAGTATTAGTTAACTGGAAAAACTATGGCACTTATTTCCCAGGTAAAATCGCTGAAGTACAACCACACCACACCTATATGATACACTTCGATGATGGTGATGTTGAGTCTGGAGTACCTCCTTCAAGAATTGCTAAACAACCAGATTCAGAAGCGACTCAAGCCTATGTTGAACAAATCTCGAAAGAAGAACAAGAATTGATTGATTCGTTTAAGGTATTTGACGAAAATAATTCAGGAACTATTCATGCTAGCAAATTATTCGAAATTTTAACACAGATGGGTGATCCATTAGACGTTTCTGAAGCTCAAGAAATGTTTAACGAAATGGGAATTTCAATGGATTCAGAATTGAACTATAAGGATCTTGCAAAAATAATGGTTCAACCCTTTGAAGCTAAATCTGAAGTAATCATTCAAAATGCAAAAATAATCGGTGACTCATTACATGGATTTGTACATGGGCATCCCAAATTGGGCGATACTGAAGTAAAGACATCTGCTATTTTGAGCATGACTTATGATAATAGAGCAACTGCTAGAGTTGAGACAAATAATACGATTTACATTGTAGGCCCTACAGGTTGGGAAATTAGACCACAAGACCACCCATTTAACAAATCTGATTATGCTGCAGGACAGCAGGTAAAAGTAGAATGGAAAGGTAGTTGGTGGGATGGATTAATTCGCGAAGTCAAAGGCGATAATTATCTAATTCATTACGTTGGATTCGATTCTAGTTGGGATGAATGGGTTGACGATTCAAGACTTCAAAATCTGTAATCAAAACAGGGGTTTATGTTCTCTAATAGTTTGTTTACAACATGGTTGACGAAGAGATAGATTGGTATTTCGTATGTTATGATCAACTTAATCATGATATTTTTCCTTGGTCTAAGGGGGATAGAACTAGTACCGGTTTGATTTTCATTGAGTCTGAAGCCAAAGGTAAATCACTTAATTTTCACAAACAGAAATTGGCATTATTATTGTCTAATATGAGACATTTTTCTAAAGAAGCACAAGAACTTGGACATCCGATAAAGTATCTTTACACTTCAGGGAACTATCATGATTTACTGTTTAAAGTGTCAAATGATTTAGGTCCGATTAATGTTGTAATTCCTGCAGAAAGAAGTATGAGAATTGAACTTGAACCGTTATTTAGTACTGGCAATTTGATACGACATGAACACAATGGGTGGCTAACAAAGCGTGAGTGGTTTGTCGAATCAGTCGGAGTTAAACCACCATTTAGAATGGATAAATTCTATCAAAGGGTGAGAAAAGAAACCGGTATTTTGATGGAACAAGGAAAACCAATAGGAGGCAAGTATAGTTTTGATGCTGATAATCGCATGCCATGGAAGGGTAATCCAGAAACTCAAGAAGAATTACGATTCTCAATAGATGAGATAGACGAATCTGTGATGAAATTAGTAAATCAGAAGTTCTCAAACCATCCCGGTGAATGTGATTTAAGTAAAGTTCCTACAAGTATCGAACAGCAACATCAAGCATTAGATTGGGCCATCAAAAATTTGCAGCATTTTGGAAAATATGAAGATGCAATGAGTAGTAAAAGTAGATATTTATTCCATTCTAAATTAGCGATTTCAGTAAATCTTCACCGACTTTCACCACAACAAATTGTGGAATTAGTTATCTCCAATAATGCACCGATTAATAGCATTGAAGGATTTTTCCGACAAATGATATGGCGAGAATACGTCAAGCATATCCATGATGTAACAGACGGCTTTAGAACTCTTGATGTATTTGATAAACGATTAGATCAACCAAATTATTTACATCAGAATAATCCTCTCCCTCAAGCGTTTTGGGGGGCAAAAAGTGGATTTAATTGCTTAGATTTGGTTGTAGAATCAGTCTTAGATGAAGGATGGACTCATCATATACCTAGATTGATGGTTCTGAGTAATTTTGCTAGTTTACTCGATATTAATCCAAGAGAATTAACTACTTGGTTTCACGAAGCTTTCATTGATGCTTATGATTGGGTAGTTGAGCCAAACGTATTGGGTATGGGGACATATTCTCTTGGCCCGGCAATGATGACAAAACCATATGTTTCAGGAACACCATACATCAATAAAATGTCAGATTTTTGCAAAAATTGTAAATTCAATCCAAAGAAAGATTGCAAGGTTTCAAATCTATATTGGGCTTTTCTTGAACGGCATAAAGAATCATTTGAAGGTAACATAAGGTTAGCAATGCCCCTTAGAAATCTTGCCAAACGTAGCGATGAAAAAAAGCAACAAGACATTAAAGCATTCACAGAAATACTTTCTGCATTGAATAAAAGTCAAGAGTATTCATCCAGTCAGATGAGTTTAACTCATTAGTTGAGACTTACTCGGTGATGTCATGAAACCCACTGACTCATTAGAAATCGGTCGAGGTTTCGTCTTGAAGAATCGTAGTTTGCTTGCAGCTATGACTAACAAACAAAGTAATGAAGATGGTACTTTGTCTGATGAAGAAATAACCTGGCTAGTTCGCAGAGCAAAAGGAAACTTTGCAATTACTACTACTGCTGCTGCAAATGTAACTGAAACAGGCAGAGGCTGGGAAGGCGAAATGGGGGTTTGGGGCGATCACCAACTTCCAGGATTAACTAAATTAGCAACACTACTAAACAGCCACGAAACAATCAGTCTAGTTCAATTATTTCATGGTGGAATGCGTGCTCCAAGAGAAATCAACGGTGTTCAGCCTATTTCTGCAAGTGAAAATACTGAACCAAATATGAAAGGAGAATACACTAGGGAAATGACCTCAACCGAGGTAAAAGAAATGATTCAATCATTTACAGATGCTGCACTACGCTGTGAAAAAGCTGGCTTTGATGGAGTTGAACTTCATGGTGCTCATTCCTACCTAATATGCCAGTTTTTGGGCGCAAAAACCAATCGAAGAAATGACGAATGGGGTGGTGATATCCACGGGAGAAGTAAGTTTTTGAAAGAAATCATCAAATCCATTAGAAAAGTCACAAACAAAAATTTTCTAATCACTGTACGCATATCTCCGATTATTGAGAAGGCAGGAATTTACTTAGAAGACAGTCTTGAACTTGCACTTTCTTTGTGCCAGATGGATATTGATATGCTACACATCTCATGTTGGGATGTTTTCGAAGAAGTTGGAGATGGTAATGAAGAAAGCCTAACAAAACGATTTAGCAATGTAATACCAGCAGATTTTCCACTTATCTCTACTGGTGCGGTTTGGGATACAAAAGAAGCACAATGGTTGATGGATGAAGGCGCAGATATTGTTGGTGTTGCCAGAGTAGGTATTGCACATCCAGATTGGCCACAGAATCTAATTGATGAAAATTACCAACCACAAAGACCACCATTTAGTGTAGAACATTTGGCAAGTGTTGACTTAAGTCCTGTATTTATCGATTATATGAAACGATGGAAAAACTTCGTGAAAAAATAAAAAGTTGAATTTTAGAATTGTAGAAGTTGACATATTTGAATTTCAAAAAAGCATCATTAGGTTTCGAATTTGTGGGTTAAAGGTCTACCAATCTTTTGAGCCATAAAACGGATTAGTCCCCAATTTAGACGACGCCACCAAGATAAATGTGATGTCTTGACCATGGTGAATTCTTCATTTGTCACACCGCCGCGTAATTGCTTGAATTTATTTGCCCCGGAACTCGCATGCCGGTGGAAATTACAATCTGAACTGGTTCTAGTGATTTTGGCAGTAATAATTCGGTACAGAACATTTGCATTTGGGTGATGATGATCATAACCCAAAATCGGCGTGGTTGAAACTTCGTCTACAACCTTCATGCCTAATACTCCAATGATTTGGTCTCCGTCGAATAATAATTGATAATTCAAAATTTTCCGATTGGAACACTCGTAATGAAATAATGGCGTGAAACGAGGGTTATTTTTGGAATATTTACCTAGGTATAATTGGTTATATAAATCGGCGACACGTGATGCCTGCTCTTCATTTAATTTGACTTCTGATAGCCATTCAAAGCCCAACTTTTGTTCAAGTTTTTCATCACGTAGAATTTGTCGCCTTTTTCCTTTTTGGAAGAGCTCGATTGGTTTGTGTGGAAACAACAACACATTGCGAGCAAACATTGGCTTGAATCCACATCCTATTAGAGCATCATAATCATTAGAATTTAGGCCCCGGTTAACCGAGCGAACTAAAATCGCATGTTTTGGATTTGATTTTTCAACCTCTGATACAACTTCTTCCCATTCTTTTGCTCTCAACCCCTTAGGAAAAAGATTTGTTGAAAGACCAAAATTATTGATGGTAAAGGCTTGGTCTACCTTTGCAAAGCGCAGAAAAAAGCCGATTAACCATAGCGGAGGCATTAATATCAACTTTGAAAAGCGAAGACCAACTATATCCATTTCTTCCCTTAAGTAATGATAATAGTGAGTAAAAGTAGAAATCGTGTAGCATAATGTTTCTTTAGTCATATGATTTTTAGTGTATGGAACCAACTTATCTCCAATAGATATCAATCCAGATTCACATTCTAAATTGTCAGCAAGATTTGCCCATCCATGTTGACGAATCATTTCATCCCACCCCTGCACTAAATCAAGGTGAGAGAGAGTTTCCATAGCGTAATCAGACCAGACCGAATATTACATTTTTTCGCCGGCTAAAGGATTTGTCATAGCCATACTTTATTCGATACATCAAGGTGGAAAGTTCATGGCAAAGGTACTTGTGACATGTGCAAGAAGTCCTGCAGCCATACACCTCGGTAGATTGTTGCATGAATCAGGGCACTCTGTTATTTTGGCAGATACTAAGAGATTTCACTTGGGTAGATGGAGATCTTGGCCAAACAAATGTTTGCGTCATCCATCGCCTCGTTTCGAGAGCCAACAGTTTTCGCAGTGGTTGCAACATGTTGTGAAAACAGAAGCCATTGATTGTGTAATCCCAGTATATGAAGAAACCTTCCACCATGGATTGAACCTTGGGACTTTAGATTGTGATCACTTCTGTTCAGATATCGAGACTTTGAATAGATTACACAATAAATTTGAATTCATTGAATTTGCAAAAAGCATAGGTATTGATGTTCCTGAAACGATTTTGGTAAAAAATATCTCACAAATCAAATCAAAACTAACTCCAGATCATATTCTAAAACCGGTGTATTCAAGATTTGGTGAAAATGTTATTATGAAGCCTGATCTAAACAAATTAAAAATTGATGTAAGTGAATCAAACCCTTGGATTCTTCAAAAAAGGCTAGGTGGAAAACAATACTGTTTGCAAGGAATTTGCAAAGATGGCAAAGTTTTGTCATGCGTGGCATACTCTAGCGAATTTACCGTTTCTAAAAGTTCAGTTTTTTTCGAGAAAACCGGTAAAGGGGACTTAGGTGGTATAATCGAAAAAGTCGCATCAAATTGTAACTACACTGGATTCCTTTCATTCGATGTTATACTTGGCGAGGACGGAATAGTACGGCCAATAGAATGCAATCCCAGAGCAACCAGTGCATTACATCTGTATTCCACTAAAGATAAGATCGATAATGCAATCTTGAATGGAGAAGTAATCCAATGCACTGGATCAAGTCGAAGATTGGTTTTGCCAATGTGGATAAACCTCGTATCTAACCTCTTTAAAAAAGGTCATTTCAAGAACTGGAGAAAAGCAATCAAGAGGTCTAAATCGGTAGAATGGAATGTCTTTGACCCTCGGCCTGGATTTTTACAATTGATTTCACTGCTCGGATTTACAATGGTTGCTCTAAGACGTAGAATTTCTTTGATTGCTGCAACAACCTACGAATTCGAATGGAATGGTAAATGACTGTCGGCTCAATCTTTTTTTACTGAGAAGAAACGAGAATTGCTTAGGTGGTTGATTTGAACACACAAATAAGTGGATTCGCGTGTTACCTTCCACCAAATCTCAAAACAAGTGAAGACACCATTCCTTTTGGCACACTTCCTAGAGGAATCGACTTCAAGCGATTGACCAAAATCGAGTCTCATCATGAGGTCTTAGAAGGCCAAGGTTCGCTAGAACTGGCAGTAGAAGCTGCCAACAAAGCGATTGAAAGGTCAGGGGTGTCTAAAGAGGAGATTGATTTAGTGATTTCTTGCTCGGTAACCAAGTTGAATTCCAAACTTCAAAATTTGATCGAACCATGCCTAGCATCTAACATCAGTACAGCACTTGGTATCAATGCTCAAAATTTTGATGTAGCCAACGCTTGTTCAGGAATGGTTACAGGATTACTGATTGCAGATAGAAAAATTAAGGCTGGAAAAATTCGTAATGCACTAGTGGTTTCAGGAGAATATCTGACCGGTGCTTTGTACGAAGCACTAGGTAAAAACCTGCTATTAAATCCAAAAGCGCTTGCAAGTTTGACCATTGGTGATGCTGGAGGAGCTTATGTCATTTCTAGAAGCGAAGAAGATAGAATTCGATTCTTTGAGCCAATAACATTGGCGCAATATAGCCAGCTGTGTATTGGTGATGCTGCCATTGGTAGACCAGGTCCAGCGATGAGAACAGAATCTAGAAAACTTCAAAATGCTGCACTTTCAAATCTAGGAGAATATCTTAAACGTGATATTAAGAGTCCAGAAGAATGGAGTTCACATCAGCATGTTATTTCTCATCAAACTACACCACGGGCGGTCGAAAAAGGCGCATTAGTTATTGGAAAAGCCTTGGGTCACTCAGAAGCAGTTCGCTCGATTAATGACACAGGAAACACAGCATCTACCTCTCATGTAACCGTTTTGGAAAAATTGCTTGAAGACGGAAAATTGGAATCTAATCAGAAGATTTACTTCATTGCCTTCGGTTCAGGACTATCACTCATTGGCATGAATTTTTATCTCCCCTTGGGGGTTGAAAAATGGTAGGTATTTTGGCATTCAGGTTTGAGCCAATCAACAAAAAATCCTTGTTAAAATCATTAAAGGGTATTACTCATAAATTGTGCAAGCAGCATCAAATAGATTTGCAAGATATCGGTTTGATTGTACACACCGGGACATATCGCCAAAATTTCCGTCAAGAACCTGCCTTTGCAGCCCATTTACAACAAGCCCTCAAAATTGGATGTGAAGATATAAGCTCAAGCAGCAAACATGTATTCTCCTTTGATGTTCTTGACGGTAGTTGTGGCCCTCATCATGCACTAGAAACAATCGCAGACCTATTGCCGACAATGGATTGTAAGTATGCTCTGTTCACAGCGGGCGATTATCGCCCAAACAAAGAAACTGAATGGAATCATAACCCAATATCATTTGTAGCCATTATTTCCAAAGATGGACCATTGGAAATTCTTGATTGCAGTTTTGATTACAAACAGCAAAATGGTTTTACTTCCACAGCAATAATGAACAAAAAATATCATTCAGAAGCATTTACTTCTGATCCAGAAATTACCAATCATCGTATTGAAGACGATATATTTATTGCATCCTCAGAATGGCTTTCAGGTGAGCAAGTATCTCGTTTTTTCGAATGGGCAAAATCAAAGAACGGAATCATCACACATCGCATCAAGAATCGAAATGGTAGGGTCTCTAATTTGAGATGGAGGGTAAATATTGAATAGACCAAGATTCGTCTATTTCTTCTGTATCTTCTTAACACTGTACCATCTAATTGCCAGATTGGGACTCTCAATCGATATTCAATGGCATTTAGATGTGGGTAGGGACAGAATGTTGACTCCACCTCATGTGATGATTTTGGCAGGATTTCCGTTCTGTATATTGTTTTCATTATACTATTTATTTATCAATACAAAAGACTACAAATCTGGCAAAGAAATTTCAGGATTCAAAATATTCGGATTTGTTGCCCCAGGTTCTGTTTGGATGATTTTACTTGGGATGTTTTCAATTGGAATAGGTGCGATTTATGATGATTATTGGCATGCTCAATTTGGTATCGACACCACTGTGATAACTCCACCACACATGTTTACATTATTCGGCGGAATGTTGGCTGAATTTGCCAGTGTTTTGTTGGTTAGAGATTTGATGAAATATGATACTGAGAATCAATTCAGAGGCAAAAATGTTCTTGCAGCGATACTCCTGTGGACTTTATTATTACATGGAAGCTTCGCATTTTTGAACTTCATTGACCCTCGAGCAGCAACAATTTCGGTTTTCGGATTTACGACGATGTTACATCTATACTTTGGGCCAATAGTTGTAATTGCAATATTGCTAATTGCTAAGCAATGGTTTGATCCTAAAGTAATCTATATTCTCGGCGGATTTACCTTCGTAATCCAAAGTGCTATGTTCATTTTTATTCCTATCACAGTAGACATTCTAATGGGTCCTTCACACACTTATCGTCCAGGTGCTCCAAACACAGTATGGGCTGCACATTGTGTTACATACCTTTTCGTCTTGGTCGCATTTGTATTTGCAAAATTCGATTTGGCTAATCGTCCAAATTTACTGGTAATTGTTGCATTACTAAGCGATGTAATTTTCTCACCTTTTCTCCCGGTCTTTTATCCATCAAAAGTGGGACTTTTGGTCACAATGGCGAATTTGGTAATCGCATTCTTATTGCTCAGGCTTAGCATACCTTTAATTCTCAAATACTTTGCAAGAATCCTTTCTTCGCTAGAAAGTGGAATCATTGAATTCAAACCAAGAACAAAATCTCTTGCGATATTATTGGTTCTATTATTCATAACTCCGGTCAGCGCACATGACAACAATTTCGAGGAAGGTTCAGGATTTGATGCTCCAATGCGCATCGAAGTCGAAATAGATGGAATTGAGGTCTGGGTAGAATTCATGCTTTGGCCACCAAAAGCACCCCAATCATGTGAGATTCTATTAGTTGCTGAAGACAATGAATCGCGCATTGATAAAATGTGGACAGAGATTGTCTATCTTGATGATAATGGCGAAGTAAGGATGATTCAAGAATTCAAACAATATCCTGGGCAATCTATCTGGTTTGGTGAAAATTATTTCACATTCAGCGGAAATCAAACATTGGAGATTAAGGCGTCGATTGCTGGTGAAGAGTTTAGCGATCATATCACATTAGAGGTGGACCCTCCAGCCTCAATTCCAGTTTGGCTAGCTTGGACACTTTCTTCTATTTGGGTGTTTACAATATATGCAATACCATATTTTGCTGCTGGAATGCGGAGGGCGTTAGAATGCGAAGAATAAGAAGGAGGTTTTAACTCTGGATTTAATTTTGTTTATACCGCTCCTTTCTGCTTTAGTTTTGATTTTTGTTTGGTTAATGAAAAAGTACACAAAAACTAGCTTTTATTTTGTTACACTATTCTCAATATCAGTAATGCTGTTTGGAGCTTATGAGGATCTAAATTTGTTTTTTAGATTGAAAGTTATAGTTGTTGTTTTTCCAATTATATGTTTTGCATACTTGCAAGGTTTCAACTTTAAGATAAAAGAAAATTCTTTTCTGATAGGTTTTTTAGAAATTGTTCTACTTCTTAATATTTTGATACCGGCAATTTTTTCTTTGTCATATTCGGATTATGCAATTTTTTTGATGGGGCTTTGCTTGATACTTTCGATGCCGAATTTTGAACTCAACAAAAACGGATATTTAGGGTTCAATGACCCGTTATGGAGTTGCGTATACACTTTTACACTAATTTTAGGATTCCTTAGATTAGATGGGCATACTGAGTACATTATACCTGGAATTATCATTTTAACTCTCGGTATACTTCTGCCTGTCTTTACGAAAAACTGGTTTGAATGGTTAAATTTTAGAGTCTACAGCCTTTACCTAATAATAACACTTGATCTAATTGGTAGGGATGGAAATCTTGGATTTTACGAATCAATTTTGCCAGGTTTAGTTCAATACACTAAACTAGATAATACTATCAATATAATTGCAACATGCTTATGCATGATAGCTTGTTTGACATTGGTGTATAAAAGGGTGAGAGTTCAACAACCAATTAAGTTAAAAAATTAATTTGGTAGTATAATCTATTGAATTATGATACAAAATATCCCAATAGGAATGCGATTGACAATTTCATTGGAATGAAAATATTCCTAAGGCTTTGTTTTGGCTTAATCATTTCTTTTTTTGTCAATCCTGTTTTGAACCAGTAGGTCATATTGATGTTCAAGTCATCAACATGTTCCACAAAATGGAACCAACCTGAAGGGATGAATAGGATGTCACCTTCATTCAACTCAACCATTTGAGGTTGACAGTTTTGTTGCTGAATTGAGTTGAAATCACCTTTTTTAATATCATGAAAGAATGAAAAAGGATGCATGCTCATCGCTTTGAATGTTTTCAAATATTTCCAGTCTTGAGGGGGGAACATCAAAAACTCTTTTTTTCCTTTGATTTGAAAGTTCAAATTATTGTCGAGAGAATTATCATAATGAGTGATTGATTGAATTCCACCTCGACTTAACCAAAAACCAACAGTGGATAGTCTTGATCTTGAAATCAATGATTTTTCACCCCCGTGTTCATGCAAAACCTCTTGAGCATGAGACCATAAATCTGACCATTGTTCAACTACTGAATCTTTTGTGAAAATATATGTGTCAGTGCCAGATAACATTGTCCTCGACTGTTTAAGGTTTAAAAATTCATTTAGCGTAATTTTCTTTCCACTTAGCGACTTTGCAATGTTCAAAATACTATCTGATGGATCTATGAATCTTCCAGTTGGAGACTTTCGTAAGCAAACTTGGCTTTGACCCGCATGTTCTCTTAGCCAAGATTCACCCAAAATATCTTGAAATGAATAGATTGAATCTTGAGAGAGAACACACGGTGTGTTATGTTGAATAAACTCACGAAATTCGTTGAATGAAGAGGCAATCTTAACCTGCTTAACTTTGGGTATTTGGGTGACAACCTCATCTTCACCTTGACTTACCATGACAATGACACACAACTCTACTGATTAATTATTACGCCAACAAATCCTTGCTTTCAATATCTTAAATTATGTCGATTTAATCAAAGGTGGTGGACGTGACGAGATTTGAACTCGTGGCCTCTACCATGCCAAGGTAGCGATCTTCCAACTGATCTACACGCCCATAGGGTTTGTAATTCGTTCCAAAAGCATTCCCACGATAAGCATTTTCAATTAGCATACAGTTCATGAAGGGTCGATATGTCGACATTGCATGGCGGACTCTGGGATGCTTTCAGACACTCCAATCCCAGAGGATGAACCATATTTTCCCGAAGGAGCCATAGTCGATTCCTTAGCTGTTCTTTCAGGTGTTACAGATGCAGTTTTTATGCCATGGATAGAGGATAGAATTAGTTTGATTTGGCTAGAACCTAATGATGACCGCTTAGGAATCACAAGATTTGAAGAGGGCTCAACTGAATTAAACCGAAGACGCAGATTAAGATTAGATCCTGGTAAAGTAACTATTGGCTTACATCCAGCATTGCTCGAA